>SWCH01002963.1_pt1 | contig 201816 bp, 178 predicted proteins | sample 4690051 | NCBI WGS metagenome assembly SWCH01 (sample SAMN10267282, study PRJNA491770) | bioreactor metagenome | isolation source: DHS bioreactor inoculated with | place: Japan: off Shimokita Peninsula
TTTTTTTTGTATGTATTAATTTTAGTATTCGGCTCCTTATCAGTAATAGGCAAAAAAGCGAATGGTTTTTGTTTATTGGGGATACCAATTGCAATTGCTGTTATGCATTTTTCATGGGGTTTGGGGTTTCTCTATAGTTTCACAACGGGAATGATCAAGAAAGAAAAGTATGGTTGATAGAGACATAAATCAAAAAGGGTTCTGGAAACTAAGACCTTCTGAGAGAAGATTGATCCTTTTAACAGGTGATCTACTGCTTGCTTTTCTATCATTATTTATTGCCCTCTATTTTTGGTCGGTAGAACCAGATGAATGGCTTAAATTTTCATTTCAGTTTCTGGTTGAACGGCCGCCTTTTTGGTTTTATCTATTACCGATCATATGGATTGTTTTCCTGTCTGGTTTATATGATGTAAGAAAAGTTCATAAAATTTCTGAAACAATCAGTGGAATTGGAATATCAATCATTCTCAGTATTTCACTTTATTTAATAATTTTCTTCCTTTCTGTACCGAATACACTTCCCAGATTGGGGGTGGCTTTATTTTTCATCTGTGCAGCCATCTTAACCACTCTGTGGCGATTGATTTATATAAAAATTTTCACCGGGTCTCGTTTTGAAAGACGCGTTATTATCGTTGGTGCTGGAAATTCAGGGAAAGCATTGGTTGAAATCATTAAAAATTCAACCCCGAAACCTTTTCAATTAATTGGTCTGGTTGATGATGATCCACAAAAGATCGGTAGCTCAATATTAACATTCCCGATCTTAGGCTCGATTAAAGATTTACCCGATCTTATTCACGAATTTCAAATCTCTAATGTCGTCTTCTCCATCACCGGAGAGATGGACCCAAATACATTAAATATTCTGGTGGAGGCTGAAGAATCTGGGATTGAAATTACTTCAATGCCTGTTATGTATGAAGAAATAACTGGCCGGGTTCCAATTTATCTATTAAAACCAGACTGGTTACTGAGAAGTTTTATCGATTACTCACATGTAAATCGTTTTTATGAACTGGTGAAAAGAATAATTGATATAATGGTTGGGCTTTTGGGCTGTTTATTAACCCTACTTTTATTTCCCATAATCGGATTATTAATAATCATTGATAACTGGGGACCGATCATTTATTCTCAATCTCGATTGGGAAAGAATGGAAAAAAATTTAATATTTATAAATTTAGAACCATGTTTGTTGACGCTGAAAAAAATGGAAATGTAAGACCTGCTGAAGAAAATGATGAGCGAATTACCACAATAGGCAAAATATTAAGGAAAAGTCATTTGGATGAAATCCCCCAATTTATTAATGTGCTCAAAGGAGAAATGAGCATGGTTGGTCCGAGATCAGAAAGACCCATGATTGTGGAAAACTATCAAAAAGAAATCCCATTCTACCGGGGAAGATTAATAGTGAAACCCGGTTTGACGGGATGGGCTCAGGTAAATTATGGTTATGCTTCAACGGTTGAGGAAAATGCGATGAAATTGGAATATGATCTCTATTATATTAAACACCGAGACTTGATGATGGATCTTTCCATAATGTTATTAACAGTTAGTTCAGTGATCGGGTTGCGAGGACGCTAACCATGAGAGGTCGTCCGAGCATTAGAAATAAATACATTCTCTTTGGTGATCTTGTCTTAATCTTGATATCCGTCCTAGGCAGCTATGCGCTTAGATTTGAATTAGGTCCACAATTTTTCCAATATCTTCCCAGTGCTACCTGGATCGTTGCAACATCTCTGATTGTAAAACCACTTGTGTATTACTTGTTTGGTCTATATCGGCGCATGTGGATGTACGCCAGTATTCAGGAATTAAAACTGATCATCGTCTCTGTAACCACAGCAAGTGTCGTGGTTTCCTCGATTGTCATCTCATTATTATCGTTTGGTGTTTTTGAAGGATTACCAAGATCGATTTTGGTGATAGACTGGATTTTATCTCTGGTTTTTGTTGGCGGTATTCGTTTCTCTTTGAGAATTCTCGGCGATTCCGTGTCGACCGGAACTGCCTCATCAAAGAATGGCAACCAACGTAGATTGGTGATAGTAGGGGCAGGGGATGCGGGTGCTTTGGTGGTTCGAGAAATTCAAAAAAACCCACAGATGAACCTTTTACCGGTTGGCTTTCTGGATGACAATCCAGCTAAGCAGAAACAACAAATATTTGGCATTCCGGTGGTTGGAACGATCACAGACCTCCCAAAGATACTGGAAAAACTTCGTGTAGACGAAGTAATAATTGCGATTCCGAGCGCACCAGGGAGGGTAGTCCGTCTTGTGGCGGATATTTGTCGATTGAAAAATAAACCATTTCGAACGATGCCTGGTATTTACGAATTATTAGGCGGTTCGGTAAATGTGAATCGATTAAGAGAAGTTGATATTACCGACCTGTTAAGAAGGCAACCGACGAATATGAATGAAGAAATTGTTGGGTCTTCCTTAAGTGGAAAGATTGTGTTGATAACAGGCGCAGGTGGGTCAATCGGAAAAGAATTATGCCGCCAGATTGCGCGCTGGGGGCCGTCTGAATTAATTATGATGGGACATGGTGAAAATAGTATATTTGAGAGCCTTTTAGATATGAAAGAAAGTTTTTCAGGTCTCTCGATTACACCTATTATTGTTGATATGCGCGATAAAAATCGATTACAGCAGGTTATCAGGAAGCATCAACCGCAAATTGTATTTCATGCGGCTGCTCACAAGCACGTAACGATGATGGAGCTGAATATTGAAGAAGCGGTCACCAATAATATATTAGGCACGAAAAATCTGGTTGAAGTTTGTCTGGAAGCTGAAGTATCAAAATTTGTTATGATTTCAACTGACAAAGCGATCAGACCTAAAAATGTCATGGGAGCATCAAAAAGAATTGCAGAAATGATCGTTTTACGGGCCGCTCAAAAAAGTAAGAGATCTTTCTGTGTGGTGCGATTTGGAAATGTCTTAGGTAGTAGAGGTAGTGTCGTTCCATTATTCAAACGGCAGATAGTGAAAGGTGGACCGATTACGATCACACACCCGGATATGAAGAGATACTTTATGACCATTCCTGAAGCAGTATATCTGGTGCTGCAATCCGCGGGAATGGCCAGGGGGGGGGAGACTTTTGTATTAAATATGGGGGATCAAGTTAAGATTGTTGATCTCGCCGAGGATCTGATTCGCCTTTCTGGATTAGAGCCGGGGAGAGACATAGAAATTGTTTTCACAGGTTCCCGACCTGGAGAAAAATTGGAAGAGGATTTATGGGATGAAGGCCTAACTTTTCAACGGACCAATCATCCAGATATTTACCACTTATCCAATCAGGACGATTTATCAACGGAAGATCTAGATCTATTAGTGGATGACCTGGTCAATCTGGCAAAGACAGGAAATATATCAGAAATTGTGAGTATTTTTGACGAAAAAATCCCGGGAGCCCAGGTTCGAAAAACCCCGCCAGCAGATTTGAATACAATAAGTTGACATGGAATTAATCGACAAAAATACATGGGAGCAATACTTTTCAAAGCTTGAAAACCCACACATTCTCCAGACCTTTGAATGGGGTGAATTAAAATCAAATTTTGGATGGACTCCCTTTAGATTTGAACATAAGGGTAGCGTTTTTCAATTACTGATGAGAAACTTGCCACTTGGGATTAAAATTGGGTACTTGCCAAAAAGTAAGATTGAATTTGAGGATGAATCCCTTTGGAATCGAATTGATGAATTTTGTAAATCCCATAAAGTTGTTTTTCTCAAACATGAACCAGATTTTTTTGCATCTGATTTTGACATAAACCAGCCCAACAAAAGATTTGTAAAAGCGAAACCTATTCAGCCTGCCAGTACGATAGAAATTGATTTGCAGGGTAATGAGGGTGATTGGTTGAGTCGCATGAAACAAAAAACCCGCTACAACATCAAACTGGCAATAAAAAAGGGAATTATTGTGGAAATTGCGGATAACATTTCAACTTTTTATGATTTAATGCTGGATACAGGGAAGCGGGATAACTTTGGCGTTCACTCAAAAAAATACTACCAATTGGCATACGATTTGTTTAAACCCTCGAATGTAGCATTACTTTTGGCTAAATATGAAGATATTCCCTTAGCGGGATTAATGGTTTTTTGCAGCGGAAATCGTTCCTGGTATTTTTATGGTGCCTCTAATAATATGGAGCGAAACAGGATGCCTACCTATCTCTTACAATTTGAAGCAATGAAATGGGCAAAATCTCATGGATGTGATATTTATGATTTGTGGGGCATTCCTGATGAGCCAGAAGAAACATTGGAAAAGGATTTCGATACAAGATCTGATGGTTTATGGGGAGTGTATCGATTTAAACGTGGATTTGGCGGTGTGATTACAAAAGCAGTTCCCGCATACGATAGAATTTATAATCCGGTTTTATATAGAATGATCAATTTTGTTCAAAAAATTCGTGGTGGTATTAACTAAATAGCCGGAAAACAGACGAGAAAATTGAACTTTCAGGAAAATTCATGAATTTATCAATAAATTATGAAATAGTGGATGAAAATAAATGGAAGGAATGTATAAAGGAATTTCCAGATGCTCATTTTCTGCAAACCAGTTTATGGGCAGCAGTAAAACGAGAAAACGGCTGGATGCCTTTTTATCTGCTTTGGAAAGATACGCAAGGGAACACACTTGCAGGTGGGATGATTCTAGAGCGGACTGAAAAATTCATTAATTTTTTTTCTGTAAAAGTTCATTACTGTCCGAAAGGACCATTGTTTATCACGAAAAACCAGGAAATAATTACAGGGGTCCTGAATGGGTTGCAAGTATTTTCAAAACAAAGAAATGGGTTATTTATAAAAATTGATCCTGACTTCGTCACAAATTTTCAAGCAGATGAGATTGGTGATTATTCTTTCTTAAAATTTGATCCAGATTTACCACAATTACTAAAATCAAATCATTGGGTTGAATCAAAAGAACAAATCCAATTTCGCAATACGATAATCATCCTGCTGGAAAAATCAGATGATCAATTGATGAAGGAAATGAAGCAGAAAACGCGCTATAACATCCGACTAAGCCAACGAAAAGGGGTTGAGACAAGAATTGGCAATAGCACCGATCTGGAGAAATTATTTCAGCTCTATGCTGAAACCGCACTTCGCGATGGTTTTGTTATCCGATCTAAGAAATATTATCTCAACTTATGGAATAAATTCTATGAAGCTGGCTTGGCTGAACCGATCATCGCAGAATTAGACGGGGAAGTTTTAGCGGCCGTCATTATTTATTATTTCTCCGGGAAGGCTTATTATGTTTATGGGATGTCTTCTGATAAAAATCGCAATCTGATGGCGACCTATCTACTCCAATGGAAAGCGATTCAAAGAGCAAGAGAGAAAGGTTGTAAAATTTACGATTTTTGGGGTGCCCCTGACGAACTAAATGAAAGTGACAGAATGTGGGGAGTCTATAAATTTAAGTTGGGTTTCGGTGGCTTTTTTATTAAGACCATCGGTGCATGGGATTATCCAACCCAGAAGTTAGGTTATTCTTTTTATCATTTTGTTTTACCAAAATTATTGGGTGTGATGAGAAAAATTGGATTCCGAAGAACTCAAAAAGAACTGGAATAAATCACTAAGGCCGCCAATCCGGACTAAATTCAAAACTTTTATCGGAAGTGAGTTGAGTTAAATTAGCACCATTGATGGTAGCAATATAGAGATCATGATTGACCCCATCCGGCCAACTTTCAAACACAAACCATTGACCATCAGGCGAAACAACTGAATCGACCGAGGGGCTGAAACTTTTCTGCCCAATTGGTGGAATCCTAAATTCAATATTTTCACCGGCATCTTCAATTCTTTTACCGACTATGTAGGGCAGACTTCCTGAAGAATTGTTCTGATGAGTGTAGAAAATAATCTGATTATTTACAGACCAATGCGGATATAAAAAATCAATATTACTATTTGCAGCAAAGGAAAATTCATCTGCAGTAATTAAATCCAGGATCCAGATTTCATTATCAGCAATTTTTCGATTAAAGGAAATTTTTGTGCCATCGACTGACCAGGATGGCGAACGATCTCTCCATCGGGTATTCGTTATTTCAAGCAGCGTATCAGTATTCAAGTTATAAGTGTAAATATGCAACATTTTTTCTTTGGAAGTAGGGTGGTTTCCAGGGCGAAATGAGGAGAACGCTATTTGATTGCCATCAGGAGACCATACAGGGTCGAAATCACCAGAAGGATCAAGCGGTATGGGTACCGGATTAATTTCACTATTGGAAGATATATCCATGATAAAAAGTCTGGCTCCCTCGTAGGTTTCTTTTTTAGCTACACAAGGTGAAATAAACACAATTTGATTACCATCGGGTGACCAATCAGGCTGGCAAGCACCATCTGCCAGATCAGTTAATTTAATCCGATCCTGCCCCTCAATGTCCATCATCCAGATTTGCATGACTGAATCCTGGAAATTTGAGGCATAGGCAATATAACCTGAACCACCTCCTAAAAAAGATAATTGATCTGGTGTGGATTGGGAAACAGGTATCTGGACTGAAATTTCAGTACTTTTAATTAAAGGTGTCATAGAATTTTTGACGACAGGGGTAACCTGATCCTGACGGAGTGGAATACCTGATTCGTCCTCCATCCTTCCGGGACTTTCGTTTATCAAATTACCTATCAGGCTTTTGTTCTGCATGATTACGAATACGAAGATCATTAATAAAAGTGCTAATAGTCCTAAATATAAATTTCTTTTAGATGATTTTTTGATTTTAGGATTGTTATTTATTTGAAAAGATCTAATAAGCGGCTGTGAAACAGCTGTTTTGATGGAAGTATTTGATTTAACTGAGGGGGGTGGAGTTACCAGGCCAATATTGTTGGTAGATAGTAAAAAATTTCCTTCTGCTAACAATGCCAGATAGAATTCTTCTGCAGTCTGATAACGATCTTCCGGTTCAATTTCCAACGCTTTTTGAATGATCTGATCAAAACTTACTGAGATTGAGGAACGATATTTTTTTATCGGTGTTAATTTCTCTTTTCCAGCCAGGCGATTTAAGCTTTCTTCTGGAATCATTCCAGTTAGTGCGGCATACAACGTTGCGCCTAATGAATAAATATCAGAGCGTTCGTCAGTGGGACCTCGTCCATATTGCTCGGGAGGGGAATATCCAGGGGTCATTGCTCTAGCACCGGTAGCTGTTTGTTGATTGATGTCAAAAACTTTTACCAGACCAAAATCGACCAAAATCACATTTCCTTCCGGGGAGATACGGATATTACCGGGTTTGATATCTCTATGAATTACCTTGGGAGTCAAGTTATGTAAATACATCAATGCATCACACATCATCAAGCCGATAATTATCACGTCTTTCTCTGGCAATTTTGTTTCCCGTTCAATTCTTTCTCTTAAATCTTCGCCATCAATATAATCCATGACCAGGTATTGTCCCTGACCAGGGAGATCAAAATAATCACTGACCCTGGGAAGATTGGGATGACGTAAACTGGCTAGAATAACAGCTTCTTTTTTAAATTGAGTCAGGTAATTCTTCGTTAATACCAGATTTTCTTTTATTGCTACGGGGATGTGGATGTTCTCGTCCATTGCCATATAGACGGAACCCATTCCGCCGTGGCCAAGAATCTTGGTAATTCTGTAACGTTCCTGAATTAAACTATTAATTTGAAGTGGCATCCAATGGTTACCTTTATCGGGTAGTTTACTTGATTATATTGATTTTTTAATTTTTCGCCTTGTGATTATCCATCAGGGTATAATAATTCAATCAATTAAGGTATTTATCAAATGTTTAATTTGGATATCAAAACAGCTGTTCAAACTGCTTTTTTCTTAGCAATATTAGGTATTTTATCAAGTTTGTGGTTAATGGTGAAGAATTACAAACTTGCTCAAAAAATGCCTTTTTATCAGAAACGGGTAAAAATGCAATGGAAGGCACTCCGTTTTTTACTTGTTGGAATTGTGTTTGGAATATCAGCGTTCTTTTTTAACAGATTTGCCGAACCAGCTATTTACTTGATATTTCCACCTTCCCCTACGATCACGCTAACACCTACAATCACACTGACACCCACAATTACTCTATCACCTACTACAACCCTTTCACCGACAATTACCTATACGCCAGCCATCAGTCCAACACCGTCCATCCCTGAGTCAATCGAAGCTTTGTTTGAAAGTACTGTTTTCCCGAACCCCGATGCTCTCTTCAGTCCGGTTGTTTTCTCGAAAAATATAGATGAGAACTTGCAGCCAATCGACCCCTCGGAAGAATTTGATCATCCCTTGTCAATTCTCTATGCTACTTATAGCTATGTTAATATGGTTCCTGGTAGTCAATGGACTTCCATTTGGTATCGCCTGAGTGATAAAGAAATTTTATGCTTCGAAACAGCTCCATGGAATGGAGGCACTGGGGGATATGGATACACCGAATGTTCGAAGGATGCTGCAGAATGGCAACCAGGCTTTTATGAAGTTCAATTGTTTGTAGGTCCAACCTGGAAAACCTCAGGTCGATTTGCAGTGGTTGGAAATCCTCCTACAAATACACCTACCCTTACCTCCACATCAACGGTCACACGTACATTTACAGCGACCGCTTCCAAAACCCCCTTGCCAACGTTTACTGCAAGTATCTCTCCAACGATAACAATTACTGCTACCATCACAAGGACGCCTACTATCACGAATACGGCTACCAGAACCCTTACCCCAACCCGTACACGGACACCCAGGCCTACGGATACTCGTTGGCCATCAGAAACACCGACACGGTTGCCATCAGAAACGCCTCCCCGATAATGTATCCATCAGCCGGAAAACAGTTTTGTTTTTTTTAGGCTGATTTGCGATTGTCCTGAAGCTTCGATGCTCTTTTATTATGGTTCGATTAGCTTAGTTGTCTTAATTATTATTCAGTAAAAGTGTTCTCATCAGCATTGTTTGTATTCTGGGTGTCAGATTCCCCTAAGAAAATCGCTCGTTCTTTAAGTTCTTTCATTTGATATTTACGAATGTGGGTAAGTGCTCTCTCAATTTGAAGCGGAACCCTTCCTTTTTTGCGAATATATAAATCTCTTGCTCCCCATATTTTTGATCCATATTCGTTAATTAATTCATTTATGATGACATCATTCGACTTGCCATTTTCACTTTTTTGAATAAATGAAATAATTGGTGTAAGTTGGATGTTTTTGGCTAAATGTTGTTTTCTCGATTGATTAAAAATACCCGATAACACCTTTGGATTAAGTTTCAAGGCATTTTCGCTGGCAATTTTCCAGGCTTTAATATATTGATCCGGAACGATGCTGGAGGCAGAGTGCCAGGTGCCCACATTGATCCATTCCAGTCTCATCCCATGCCGCTGGGCTTTGCTTTGAAAAGAATTCGTCAGGTTCTCGTAAAATAGATTTGATAAAGCAGTTCGTGGAATAAATTCTGGGAAGCTACCACCTTTATTGATAAAAAGTTGCGAAAATCGTTTTTTCTTGGCATGTGTTTTTTTGTAATAAAGAGGATTATTATTGGGGGCGTCAATTTTAATTTTTCCAATGAATCTTCGATTGATCTTATAACGCCTCGTATGAGCCCAATTTTTCCTGATTTTTTTGGCAATCTTATTTTGATTTTGTAATTGTAAATTGATTTCAGGGGTTCCAATGGAGGATAGCAGTTCACTTAATAAATGATGATTGATGTGGTCTGTTAATTCTTTTCTTACCAAATCGATTAATGAAGTTGTCCAAGGACCTGATCCCTGCTGATAAACCAACCAATAAATTGAATCTTCATTGAACGGATATGGTGTAGTAATGGATACCTGGTTTGATTTTCGATAAACACTAAATACTAAACGAATATCTTTAATCTCGATTGGGATTCCATCTAAAGTCCTGGCGGAAATATCCAGCATAGCTGTCTGATCGCGCAAATCTATGATTTTATGTATTCTTTCAAAACTCTCAAGCTCAATTGGTTTTTCCGTCGTTGGTCCTGCAATTTTAGGTGATCCGTTGATCTTCTCAAAAACAACTGCATTTTCGAGGTTTATCAGTACCTTTCCTGGTCCACCTATTCTAAAGATGGGGGAAGACTGATCTTCTAACCGTACCTGTGCATTCTCAATATGAATTTGGTAATAAACTGGAAATGAAAACGCGGATTGCTTGATATATTTTTCAGAAATTGTAATGTCTTTAAGATCAAAAATATCTGCAAGGTAGATCGAAGCTACATTTATAGCGACATGATAGCCCATGATGATGGAAAACATTACCAGGATCACATCCCAGGCTAAAAATAATTCAATTATATTTACCACCGTCCCCATGATCGGGTAAGGTATCAACAGGAGAAAATCGAGCCAGGGATAATCAATTTCACCAGGTTGATGAAAAGAAAATGCGCAAATTATCCATGTCAAAATTAAAAGTATCTGAAGGAATAAATAACGGAAATTACCAGCCTTGGAACTGGTGGAAAAGATTGAATTGATGACTGAATCCAAATAATTGAAAAAGAAGTTGCTGGATCGACCAAAATCCTTTTCAAGAATAGGGTTTTGATTCATTCCGGATCTCCTTGAGATCTGACCCAATCAACGAGATCTGATAAATCTTTGTATTCGCTGCCTAGAACGCTGGATAGTTCGGGGTCTTGAGAGATGGTATCCAAATTCCCTTTTATAAGAGCAATAAGCATGTCTTTTGCATCCATTTCATCGGAGAGTGGGAATGAACCCAGATGTTTGGATGTGCCATAGGCATAATCCATTAATGCCTGGTCCTGACCAGAAAGTGATTGGATTCCCTGTTCCTGTTCAACAATTTTCTTTTCCCTACTGGCAACATCCATCCAGGAAGTTTTCCAACGTGTTTGTAATTCTTCCTCAATTTGTGCAGGGAGTCTCAAATTTGTGATCGACAAATCGATAAAATTTATGCCCCTCTTTTTTAATAAATCGAACTCTTTACTAAAAACAGTTTCGTTTAATTCATTGCCATAATTATCAATCCCGTAATAATGAGACTGAGAGAGTCTTAGATTTATTTGATTGGCAATTAAATCCAGGAGGTTCTTTTCGGATTTTGTTAAGGGAAATAATTCGTTCAGTGTATATTTTGAAATATATTCTCGAAAAATATCGATGGCTAAATTAACCGGATACCATTTCCAACTTGTGGTTCTTTCAGGATTATCATCTGGTTTTTCAAAATTAATACTTTGCCCGATGATGGCTTTTTCCACTGACTCTGGATTAAATCCATACGCTGAAAAACCTTCTCCTGGTTTGGAGTCCAATTTAAAACGTAAGGAAAGATTGGCGCAAACTTGAATTCCATCTCTTGTAATTGCCAGGGTTTCGTTTTTGCGGGAGGTTCTGGCTTCGTATGCAGCAGAAGATTCGCCTTTTCGAATCGCGGAAAACGGATCTTCATCCTGACGCGGACCAACACTCTGAGATTGAATATGTAAATCAACAATCCCTGCAATGATGTCATTTCTGTCAGTGAAAGCTATTCCAGGTCCAATAGCTCCTTTATATCTGGTTGGTGTCCGCAAAACAGCAGCACTGGCTGTATCTAAAATGATTACTCCTGGACCACTTTTCGATCGATCAATCCTTCTCTCCCTTAATTCCCCATTCTCAATAAAGAAAGCCGGACCATGATCTCCGAAAATATAATAAATCAATCTTTGAATGGCTTTAATTCGTTCAGGTAAATTTATTACCGGTAACACAAATTGGCCGAAGAATAATAAAAATGCCATTAAACTTAGAAAAAATATTATTGTTACCAGTACTCCAAATCCAATATTGGATTGAAAATCTTCACTTAAAATAAATATTGCAAAAACGATAAAAATGTAAAATAAGATATAGCCATATATCTTATTAAAGCGTTTTGTGGTTGATGATTTTCTATGTTTAGAAGCCATTTCTAATATTCTATACTATTTTTAACCAATTTGAGAATTTATCATCATGTCAGATCAAAATATAGTAAGATAATCCAATCAAAGGTAAGAAATCGAGGTGAGAATGTTGAGAGCATTCTTTATTTTTCTATCCAAAGCAAATTGGGCTCAGAAATTAATCATGAATTGGCGGTTTGCATGGCGAGTTGCCTCAAGATTTGTGGCTGGGATAAATATCGTTGATGTAATAAATGTTACGAGAGATCTAAATGCCCAGGGATTAAATGTAACCATTGATCATTTAGGTGAAAATGCTACTACAGCAGAAGATACGCTTTCTGCCACCAAGGAAGTAATCAGTCTGTTACAAGCAATCGATAAATATGATGTCCGTGCGAATGTTTCCATTAAATTAACTCAATTTGGATTGAATATCAATACGGATTTATGTAAATCGAATTTATCTAAAATAATTGAATGTGCAAAGAAGACCAGGAATTTTATTCGTATTGATATGGAAGATAGTTCAATTACCCAGGAGACAATAGATCTGGTCAATTGGTTGAAGGGTGTCTATCCTGGGGTTGGTACAGTCATTCAAAGTTATCTTTATCGAAGTGAACAGGATGTTTTAAACCTGACGAATGATTGTATTCCGATCAGAATGGTCAAAGGAGCCTATCAAGAATCTGCACAAGTTGCTTTTCCAAAAAAGAACGAGGTTGATGAAAACTTTGATTTATTAACAAAAATTTGTCTGGATAAGATCCGTCAATGTAATGAACCGGAAATAAGTGATGATGGCAGATTCCCACCATTGATTGCTATTGCCTCTCATGATGATTTACGGATTTCGAATGGAATCGACTACGCAAATCAAATCAATCTCTCAAAAAAGAATTATGAGATTCAAATGTTGTATGGGATTCGGCGAGATTTACAAAAAAAATACGCTGAGCTTGGATATCCAGTAAGGGTCTATGTTCCTTACGGAACACATTGGTATCCTTATTTTATGAGAAGGTTAGCAGAACGACCTGCCAATGTGTGGTTTTTAGTTTCAAACTTGTTTAGAAACTGAAAAACATTCATTATATGAATTCTTTAGATTAAAATGCTGGTATGATTTGAGCTTAACCAATCCAGGGAAAGTTGGGATTTCTCCCATTCTGCTTTAGTTGAAAACATTGTGAGAGTTTAAAAAATTGGATGCATTAAAAGTTTACAAAGAAATTACAGCATGTCTCAAATTCAGGTCAATCTTCTTTTCAGTGGTTGCGTATGCTATTGGTGCAGGACTGGTATCCTATGTCGGAAGACCGATTGATTCACTCATATTTTGGTTGGGTTTGTTAATTGTTGTACTTTTTAGTATCAGTATAGACACTTTAACCTGTTTCTTTAAACCGAAGGTTTTTGATGAAGGAAGGAAAATTCAGGAATTAATACTTATAAAAAATAGCTTCCTGATTTTATCTTTATCCTTTTTAACACTGGGTGCGCTATTTACAGTTCAATTATTTTCACTGGTCAATTCAGCTCTGGTCTTGTGGGTTGTGTTGGGGCTATTTTTTACCATTCTGGTTTTGTCTGCCATCCCCCCATTTTCATTGAATGAAAAAGGATTTGGCGACTTCCTCATAACCATCAGAATCGTTGCGTTAACCCCTTTATTAGCTTGCTTGGTACAAATTAATGAAATCCATGGTACTTTATTTTTAATTACTTTCCCAGCCTTTTTTCTTGTACTTGCTTATTTTCTGGCACAATCACTGGAGAGTTATTTTGAAGATTTAAAAAAACAAAACCACTCGTTAATGACAGTTTTAGGCTGGAAATTAGGAATGAGAATTCACAATTATTTCTTGATTCTCACTTACCTGCTTTACGGATTGGCATCTTTATTTGGCTTATCAGGTATTTTATCCTTACCTGCCTGGTTATCCTTGCCGGTGGCCACGATTCAATTTTGGGAAATGTGGCGCATAGGAGAAGGTTACAAACCTAGATGGAAGTTATTGAAAATTTCTTCTCTAGCTTCAATCAGTGTTCTCGCATACTTTTTATTATTTATTTTTTGGTTGAGGTAGCAAATGCCCGAGTTTCTTGAATTATTAACCCCTGAAGAAGGAATTGCGAAATTACTTCACCACACAAATAATTTTAATCCCCGATCAGAATTTATCAAAACTGAGACCGGATTAAACAGGGTGGTTGCAAGTAATGTTTGTTCAAAGGAAGACATTCCAGCCTTTACGCGCAGTACAGTTGATGGTTTTGCAGTGAATAGCAAAGATACATTTGGTGCTTCAGATGTTTTACCGGCTTTTTTCGATGTGGTCGCTGAGATCCACATGGGAAAACCAGCTGATCTGCAAATTGGCAAAGGGCAGGCTTGTTTGATCCACACCGGGGGAATGTTACCTTCAGGGGCGAATGCGGTTGTGATGGTGGAAAATACTCAATATTCAAATTCATCTGAAATTGAGGTGTACAAAGCAGTACCGGCAGGAGAAAATGTAATTCTCGAAGGTGAAGATGTTCGAAAGAACGATCTTGTGTTACCAAAAGGAACGATGATCAGGGCAAGCGAAATTGGTGCTCTCATGGCCCTTGGAATTACTGAATTGGAAGTGTACACTCTTCCAAAGGTTGGGATATTATCGACCGGCGACGAGATTATTCCGCCGCATCAGTTACCGCATCTTGGCCAAATCAGGGACATTAACTCCTATTTGCTCAGTGCAATTGTTGAAAAATTTGGTGGGATTCCGGCCCGTTACCCAATCATACCGGATGATAAAACGAAATTGGTCAGCAGCCTGAGACGGGCACACGCTGAAAATGATCTGGTAATCGTTACTGCAGGATCTTCTGCCAGTGTTCGAGATTTGACGGCTGAGTCGATTAATGAATTAGGTTCACCTGGTGTTCTGGTGCATGGGATAAACATACGACCTGGAAAACCAACCATTCTGGCTTATGCGCTCGGCAAGCCAATCATAGGCCTTCCGGGAAATCCTGTAAGTGCATTTGTCGTTGCGAATTTATTATTGAGCAGGATCATTCCGAAATTGAGGGGGGAAAATAGTTCTGTTGCAAAACAAACGATCAAAGGAATAATAACCATTAACATTTCTTCAGTTGCCGGTCGGGAGGATTGGGTACCGGTGAGATTGCTTGAAGAAAAAATGAATGGCAAGTTACTGGTTGAACCAATTTTTTACAAAAGTAATTTGATATTTTCTCTCATTAATGCCTTTGGCCTGGCGCGAATAGCTCCAAATGTCACTGGACTTGCGGCAAATTCTGAAGTTGAAATCACACCACTATAAGGAATCCATGATGACAGTTTATTTACACGATATTCCATTAATTGATGCACAAACCCGATTTTATGAAGCATTGGATAAATTCAAATTACGGGGTGTCCTTAAAACTGAAATAATTGATCTGAACGAAAACCTTATCGGCAGGGTGTTGGCTAAACCAATTTGGGCTCGAATATCTTCCCCACATTACCATGCATCAGCGATGGATGGTTTTGCATTGAAATCCGAAGATATCCAGAATGCAATGCCGACTAATCCGGTGATATTGCGTGTAGATGAACAAACAATCTATGTTGATACCGGTGACCCTGTTCCTGATTGGGCAAATTGCGTTATGCCCATCGAAAACACAGAAGCCTTGAATTCAGATGGTGAGATCGTATCAAATATTCGCGATCCATATGCTATCAGGATTCGTGGTGCTCTCACACCCTGGTCTCACATCAGACCTATGGGAGAGGATATTGTCGCTACTGAATTGGTTTTACCCGCCAACCGCAAATTGATACCGGTTGACCTGGGGGCAATTGCTGCCGCTGGTTTAACCCAGGTTGAGGTCGTGAAAAAACCCATCGTATCTATCCTGCCTACAGGAACGGAATTGGTTAAGGTTGGGGAAAAGATTAAAAGAGGGGATATCATTGAATATAATTCGATTGTCCTGGCTGCGCAAATAATCAATTGGGGTGGGGAAGCTGTACGTCACCCCATTACGAAAGATAACCTTGATGAACTGTGTGCTCAGGTAATTTCTGCAGCAGAGCGATCAGACCTTGTGCTTATCAATGCTGGATCCTCGGCCGGCTCGGAAGATTTTTCGTCCAGGGTGATTGAGAAATTGGGTGAAGTATATGTTCACGGAGTGGCAGTTCGTCCTGGACATCCCGTCATTCTTGGGATGATATTTTTAGAGAATAAAAGGCAGGTTCCAATTATCGGCGTGCCAGGTTATCCGGTTTCGGCTGCATTAACCGGAGAAATCTTCGTGAAACCGTTGATTCATGAGTGGAGTGGCAATGAACGCCAGGGTCAGGAGACAATAGAAGCTGAGTTGACTCGGAAAATTACCTCACCGGCGGGAGATGATGATTATGTCAGAGTTGTTACAGCAAAAGTAGGTGATAGAATTTTGGCGGCCCCTCTTTCGCGTGGTGCCGGTGTGATTACTTCAATGGTGCGGTCTGATGGTTATGCGATCATACCCAGAGGCATTCAGGGCAAAGAGGCCGGCGACAAACTAACAGTCATTCTTAATAAAAATAAACAAATTATCAAAGACACATTGCTTGTCATTGGCTCGCATGATCTCACCCTTGATTTATTAGCAGAATTTCTTTCATTAAAGGGTAAACGGCTGGTGTCGGCCAATGTTGGAAGTTTGGGTGGTTTGATATCACTGAACCGTGGTGAATCACATTTTTCTGGTTCCCATTTATTTGACCCCGGTGATGGAACATTTAATTCGAGTTATGTGGAAAAGTATGTCACCAATTTTAAAGCATTGATTATCCCCTGGGTTTATCGGGAACAAGGATTAATCATTCAAAAGAGAAACCCCAAAAACATTTCTTCATTGGAAGACCTGGTGCGGCAGGATATTCGCTACATCAATAGACAAAGGGGAGCGGGTACGAGAATTTTATTGGATTATTATTTGGAAAAATCGGGTTTAGATTCATCTCAAATCGAGGGGTATGAACAAGAAGAGTTTACGCATTTGAATGTTGCTGCCGCTATCAAATCTGGTAGAGCAGACACTGGATTGGGAATTACAGCTGCAGCCAGAGCGTTAGACTTAGATTTTATCCCGCTATATCATGAAAGATATGATTTGATTGTTCCTGAGACCATTTATCAATCCGAGATCTTTGAACCGATAAAATTAGCGATGAAAGATGAGGAATTTCGATCACGCGTACAATTATTAGAGGGATATGATGCATCCTGTATGGGTACTGAATTGGTACAATCATTTTATAGTGATAGGAGGAAGAATGCTTGAGAAAAATGTGAAGGCACCTGATTTTGAACTGCTTGATGAAAATGGGAACAGTCATAAACTTAGCGACTACCTGGGCAAACCTGTGTTACTTTATTTTTACCCAAAAGATGACACACCAGGTTGTACTACAGAGGCTTGTGAGTTTCGTGATGATTATGACCAGTATGAAAAAGCTGGGGTCGTGATTCTGGGAGTCAGCCCTGATTCCCCGAAATCGCACAAAAAATTTAAAGAGAAATATAATCTGCCATTTACACTTCTCTCCGATGATGAGCATCGTGTCTGTGAAATTTATGGTGTCTGGGGAAAGAAGTCGATGTACGGAAGAGAATATTACGGTGTGATGAGAACATCATTTTTAATAAATGAAGAAGGACGTTTGGTTGAAATATTCGAGAATGTTAAACCAAAAGGCCACAGTAGTCAGGTGTTATCTGCATTGGAATAATAAAAAGCACGAGGTTATCCTCGTGCTTTTATAAATTACAGCCTTAATTAAATAACTTCTTCTTTTTTGAAAAGTTCGTCTGCTAATTCCTTTTTTGCCAGGATATCCAGGTTAATTCCACCTAAAAAATTTATGATCTGATCTTGCATTGTGGACCACATCGATTGCGCCGTGCAATCCTCGATCTTCTGACAGACATCTTTTTCTGAGATACAGGAATTCAGGCAGATTTTTCCTTCCAATGATTCCGCAATTTCCAAAACTGTAATTTCCTCAGCAGATTGGTTTAATTTAATACCCCCGCGAGGACCAGGTGAAGCCTTGATCAATCCTGCTTGCATTAATGAATGACCAATCTGATGGAGGAATGGGAGTGGGATGTCCAATGTCTCCGATAGTTTTGCTGTTGGAATGGGATTTCCATTGCTCTCTTTTGCCAATGCTACCATTAATTGAATGCCATAATCTAATTTGCGACTAATTCGAAACATTTTCACCTCTAATTATTATGCTACCTATAAAGATAATTGAGATTAATGATCAAGGAAAGTGACAAACATCCTTGTATGTGGTTCATAAACGTACTCATTTATCCCCAGAGTTATGTATAGTGCCTCAGATTGATTTCTGAATTAATCGTTTTATAATATCAATATAAATTTGATAACTCAATAGGAGGAAAGAATGAAAAAATCTTTTTCAATAGTGTTCGCCATCTTGATGTTTGGTGCCTTGGTTTTAAGCGCGTGTGGAGGTGGTGCTACTGCTGATACACCAAATGTGCCTGCGCCCTATGCAGGTCAGACAAACCCACTAGGAAGCGATGCAGCTGCCGCTGGGAAAACGATTTATGACGTTCAATGTGCATCCTGTCATGGGGATAGTGGCAAAGGCGATGGTCCGGCGGGTCAGGCGTTAACTCCACCAGCAGCCAATCTGGTTGAAAGTGTTGCAAAATATGAAGATGATTACTTGCACTATAGGATAGCCGAAGGTGGTGCTATGGATCCTTACAATTCTTCTATGCCAGCTTTCAAGAATGTTCTCTCTGATGATGAGATATGGCAAGTCGTTGCCCATATGAATACCTTTAAGTAAGAACAAATTCCCAAACAATTGAAAACACGAGGTAACTCGTGTTTTTTTATTCAAAAAGTTAGTAAAATGTATATATGCAGCACATGAACCAAATAAAGGTTTTTTTGATAGATAAGAATGCCCTATTCCGAAAAGGGCTCAGGGCAATTCTGGCAGATTATCCGGAATACATCGTGATCGGTGATGCATCTGACATTGGGACTGCGGAATTAATATTGAAAGATCATCCGGCAGATCTGCTTATAATTGATGCTGATTTTAGGACCGAGGAGGCGAGCGAAAATATTTCCAGGATCGCAGAAAAAAAACTTTCCAAAAGGGTAATCGTTCTAACTTTAACCAAATCAAAACAGGAGTTCTTGAAAGCAATCCAATCTGGAATTAATGGATATTTATTAAAAGATGAGGAAATAGACCATTTGCTGGAAAGTTTAAAAAAAATACATGCAGGGCGATTTATCGTGTCTGAATTGATGGTTGATAAACTGGTGGAATTTGTGATTGAGAAAAATAAATTCCCGAAAAATTTATTACTTTCTACAAGAGAACTGGAAGTTTTGCTATTGTTACAAAATGGATATTCAAATAATCAGATCAGTAAAGAATTGTTCATCACTGAAAATACAATTAAGACTCACATAAAACATATTTATAAAAAAATGTCTGTATCCAACCGAGAGGAAGCGATTGTAAAAGGTATTCTGTGGGGGATTTTGAATTAGGGTGATAAATATATCACCCATAGTCATTTAATTAATCACTCTGAAAGCTTTTAAATTAATAGGACAAAAACTATGAAAATAGTGATAATAACCTTATTTAAATTAGTAATGGAGTTGAATTTGGAAAAGCAAAAAACAAACGTATTAATTGCATCCGCCAATTCATTATTTCGTAGTGGAATCTTAAAGATTCTATCGAATAGACAAGATTTTAAAGATCTTAACATTGAGCAGGCCAGTGATGGCAGAGAAGTTGTTAAAAAGTATTCCAGGTTCGAACCGAGTATTTTAATCATTGATTTCGATGACAAAAATATAAAAAAGAAAATATTTATGAGTTCCTTTTTTAAGGGTCAACATAATGCCCAGCTACTGCTAGTATCCCTGGAGCAAAGTGGTGATGTTGTCTTTTATGATCGTCATATTCTTTCCACGGAAGAAGCGCATCGATGGTTGCAAGTTCCCTGGAATGAAAATAAATCCTTTTTAAAATCAGAATCTTTGTCGGAGGAATAAATTAATGAAGCATTTTTCAATTGTCGCAATTTTGGTAGTTCTTCTCACAGTGATCGTGTATTTCTTTCTTCAAACAGTCGGACTACTACCCATTCAAGCGAGTTCACAGTCGATTGTGATTGATCAATTATTTGATATTCACATTGGGATAATTGCATTTCTCTTCTCATTAATTGTCGTTTTTATCGCATATAGTCTGGTTGTATTTCGTAGAAAGAAAGAAATGCCGCAAGAAGAGGGCAGGCATTTTACAGGATCCACAAAACTGGAGATTTTCTGGACACTCATACCTCTTGTAGCAGTGATTTCCATTTCATACCTGGGTGCCATTTCGTTAGCAGAGACAAGAAAAGTTGACCCGCAAGCTTTACCCGTCAAGGTAACTGCGGGACAATGGTATTGGTCATTTGAATACCCTGATTATGGCATCACTTCTGATGTGTTATATCTGCCGGTTGACAGACAGGTGAAACTCTCGCTGACCTCAAAAGATGTCATTCATTCCTTCTGGGTACCAGAATTTCGGGTAAAACAAGATGTTTTACCCGGTGAAAATCTTATCAAAGAGCTCAGATTTACGCCTATTGAAACCGGGGATTTTCAAGTTATCTGTGCAGAATTGTGTGGCGGTGCTCATGCATACATGAATAGTCCAGTCAAGGTTGTTTCGGCCAATGAATTTCAGGACTGGATTGATGGCGAACTTGGCAATATACCCCAGGATCCGGTCAGTTTAGGTGAAAGATTAGCTAAAAACAATGGATGTTTTGCTTGTCATTCTCTAGATGGAAAAGATGGGGTCGGCCCAACCTGGATGGGACTTTACGGCAGTGAAAAAACCCTGGTAAGTGGGGAGAAAATTATGGTCGATGAGGAATACCTTCATCAATCAATTGTAAATCCTAACAGTCAAATTGTTCTCGGTTATCCAGCCAATGTTATGGCTCAAAATTATGCTGAAGTTTTCACTGATGAGGATTTAAATAACATGATTGCATTTATCAAATCATTGGAATAAGTTGAGGAAAATCATGAAGAAAATTATGTCAATTGGAATCATAAAAGGGTTTGTGTACCAACTCATTGGATCCGCTATCGGTGCTGGTACTCTATGGGGAATTCGAGCTCTGATGGGTTTGTCCTGGAAAACTGAACCGGCAATCGTTCTGGGCGGGCTATTCGGTGCCATTGCATTTATGATCGGTATTGGTGCTTTTAAAGACTGGTGGCGAATGGCGTTAGGGGAAGAAGTTACAGAAGCTGGACAAGTGGCAGGAGAAATTGGATTTAGAAGATATTTTGGATTCAACCTAGATCATAAGGTCATTGGAATTCAATACGGGATCCTTTCCATGGTTCTTCTGGTGTTGGGTGGATCATTGGCATTAATTTTCCGTGTTGAATTAGCTCAATCCGGATTACAAATTCTTAACTTTGTTCAATTTAATACGCTGGTGGGATTGCATGGAATGGTGTTGATCGCATCGATATTAATGGGTATCGCGGCAATGAGTAATTATGTGGTCCCGTTATTAATTGGGGCGGAGGATATGGCCTTCCCAAGGTTGAATGCTTTTTCATTCTGGATTGCTGTTCCTGCTTCATTAATTTTAATGAGTTCCATGTTTTTTGGCGGGTTTGAAACCGGTTGGACGGCTTATCCTCCTCTCAGTGTGCGTGGGCCAATGGGCATTCAAATGTTCTTTTTAGGCGTATATATCGTGGGTTGGTCTTCAATTCTCGGAGCATTAAACTTAATTGCCACCATCTTAACCATGCGGACGAAAGGAATGGGATTGTTTAGAATGCCAATATTTGCCTGGTCTGTTCTGGCAACATCCATCATTTCATTGACAGCCACCCAATTGATCGGGCTTTCTTTCCAGTTGGTTATGTTTGAAAGACTATTCAATATGAGTTTCTTTACTCCTTCCGATGGAGGAAATCCTATTCTTTTCCAACACCTGTTCTGGTTTTATTCACATCCTGCTGTTTACATCTTTGTTTTACCGGGTTTGGGCATTATCAGTGAATTACTGCCTGTATTTGTCAGAAAACCTTTATTTGGTTATAAATGGGTGGCGATGTCTTCGATGGGTATTGCGCTCACTGGTTTCCTGGTATGGGGGCATCACATGTTCACCGCTGGTATCGAAGAATATCTCAGAGTGCCTTTTATGTACAGCACGTTGTTGGTGGCTGTTCCCACAGGTGTGAAATTTTTTAGCTGGGTGGCAACGATCTGGCAAGGGAAAGCCAGGTTTCCGGTCCCTATGTTATTTGTACTGGGTGGTATTGTGGTGTTTCTGTTAGGCGGTTTAACCGGACCGCCCAGTGGGACTGTTTCGACCGATTTACATTTACACGATACGTATTACATCGTGGGCCATTTCCACAATACCATGTTCGGAGGATTTATTTTTCCAATTTTTGCAGCCATTTATTATTGGTATCCAAAGATTACCGGTAGAAGAATGAGTGAAACCCTTGGAAAAATTCACTTTTATCTGATGACACCCTCTTTCTTCCTGATGACTTTAGGTCAGATGAGAATAGGACTTTTAGGAATGCGTAGAAGGATTGCAGATTATGATCCCCTGATGGGATTTGATTTCACGCAGTTGCTCATCACAATCGGTGGATATCTAATTGCGATTTCAGTTCTCATATTTTTCTATAACTTAATTATTAGTTATCGAAAAGGGGAACCAGCAACGGGAAATATCTGGAACTCACGCTCACCGGAATGGGAAATTCTACCATCACCAGCACCAGCTCATAATTATGCAGGTGTTCCCTTCGAGGTTGTGGGTGATCCGTACGATTACGGACTAAGAGATAGTAAATTCGTGAAATTGACAAAAATGATTCATAAGAAAGAAGGTGGAGAATGACGAAATTATCACCCTTGAGACGTGGAATTGTCGTTTTCATCATGCTGGCTGTCCTCACAGCAATCGAATATTATCTGGGTGTCAATAAAGTCCCGGCAATATTATTATGGGCTGTTGCCATTATAAAAATGTTGCTGGTATTGCAATTTTTTATGCATATCTCCAGGGTTATCAATCCAAATAATGAAGAGGGAGGTCATGAATGAGTTCGATCAATAAATCAATTTTTGGTTATCAACAAAAACTTGCTATAAGCAGGTTAGGGTTGTGGTTATTTTTCGCTTCAGATGCCTTCATGTTCGGAGGCTTATTAGTATCTCGATTTTACTTACTAGGGTACAAGAGCTTCAACCTGGACCAAAATCTGGGATTATTGGTTACTTCTATCCTATTAATCAGCAGTTTCTTCATGAATAGGGCTGAGGTGATGGTATCCCAGGGAAATCAAAAAGGATTTATCACATCATTAGTGATTACTATTCTTTTAGGCATTAGTTTTCTGGTGGGAGTGGTTGGATTGGAATGGGGAAGTGCACATTTTGGTCCGGGAGATGGCGCTGAAGGGGCTGTCTTTTACATGATGACCGGCATGCATGCATTCCATGTGCTAACGGGAATCATATTCCTGTCATTTGTATTACGGAATGGCATCAATAAAAAATATACACCTGAGAAACATTATGCAGTGGAAGCGAGTGCAAACTATTGGCACTTCATTGATGTGGTCTGGATTATTTTCTACCCGGTACTTTACTTAATGGGAACAGTGTAATCAGGCGAATTATGAAAAATTCTTCCTTATGGATTCTCATTCTTATGGTGGCAGCAATCGGTATTGTATTTGGGTTTGTTATTGAAAGGCCACACACTTTTCGAGGGTCAGTTATCGACCCGGCCGTCCCCGCGCCGGAATTTACACTGCTCTCGAGTCAGGGAGATGAGTATCGATTGGGTTCCCGGTCAGGAAAATTTATTCTGATATTCTTTGGGTACACCCATTGCCCGGATGTTTGCCCAACTACCCTTTACGAAATGAAACAAATCAAAGCTGAGTTGCAAGAAAAATCCGATCATGTTGAGTATGTTTTTGTGACGGTTGATCCTGATCGAGATACGCAGGAACAACTCGCACGTTACTTAACCTCTTTTGATCAATCATTTTTCGGATTGACTGGAAGTACGCAACAATTAGAGCAAGTGTGGAAAGACTACGGCGTGTATCGGGAAATCCAGGAAACCAGCAATTCCCTGGGATATTTAGTGGATCATACTTCCCGTCTTTATCTCATCAATCCGCAAGGAGAGTTGATGATGACTTACCTGTATGAAACAACCCTCGATGAGATTGTATCAGACCTAAAATATCTTATAAAAAAGGCTGATTTGTAGATGAATTCAGAGGTACGGAATAAGATGGTTGTTCGTTTGCTTATATCATTCCTGATTGCATTTGTTTTTGGATATTTGGTAAGCGAAGTATCGTTTTGGATTCTCACGAAAAATACTGAGCGGGATGTTGAGACTTTTGAAATCAGCATTCCGGAAGGTACTTCTATGCGAGTTGAAAAAGGATTTCTAATTCCATCCATTCCCGAATCGATGGTTTTCTTCGAAGGAGACAAAATTATCGTCAAGAATGAGGATCTGGTTAGCCATCAATTAGGCCCAATTTGGGTGCCAGCTGGTTCTACTGGTACGCTGACTTTGGAAAAACCCCAAACTTATTCATTATCGTGTACATTTCAGCCTTCAAAAGTGATGGGTCTGGAAGTGCGACCGCGATTAACGAACAATATCCGTTTCCAGGGAATACTAGCAATCGGTCTGCCATCAGGCATATTGGGGTGGTTATTTTCGATCGTTGTTTATCCCATAGAACCGAAAAAGATCAAGGCTGGGAGTACGAATGTCTAAGAAAGATATTCTGAAGTGGACTCTCACCACCATACTGGTTTTGGTTGGGGTCTTTATTCTGATCCGTTTGGGATTCTGGCAATTAGATCGATTACAGTCCAGACGGCAATTTAATGAACACTATCTGGAACAAATTTCTTCGCCAGCAATTCAATTAAATGAATTCACCAATGAGCTGGAATTAATCACGATGGAATATAGATCAATTAATGTAACCGGGAAATATGATTTTAAAAATGAAATTTATCTAAAAAATCAAGCATGGAATAATCTGCCTGGATATAGAGTTGTCACACCTTTATTCGTTGATAACTCAGATCATGTGGTTCTGGTCGAGAGGGGCTGGATAGCACTTGAAGATTTAGCTGAAATAGAATCAATTAACAAACCCTATGACCAACATCAGAAAATTTCCGGGATCATCAGATTGCCACAATCGAAAAATGATTTTGGGGGGACTTCGAATCAGACAGATAGCGCAAAATCGGACTTTTACCTTTATGTTGATCTTGATTTATTGAAATCAAAAATGGAATATGATTTGCTTCCAATTTATATTCAACTTTACAGTGAAAATTTGGATCAGAAACCATATTCACAAATCACTGAAATTGAGATCACAGAAGGTCCACACATGGGGTATGCACTTCAATGGTTCTTCTTCGCTAGTTTATTGGGAATAGGGTACCCATTTTTTGTTAGGAAACAGATTCAGGGAGAAAAAAACAGGAGCAGGGAATGAACGCAATAAATATTGATCGAACAGGTGAAAGAAAATCGGGGAAAAACAATATCACAATCCTATTGTTGGTCTCCTCCTTTCTAATGATAGGGCTTGGTATTTTGTTATCCAGTACAGGATCTGCGAGTATGTGTAATCAATTTCCGCTATGTTTTTCTCAGTCTGGATTTTCGTTTGACATACTATTGATTAATGCACACCGTTTGTTCACGCTGGCAACCGGGATGATTATCACTTTCCTGACGATCACTACCTGGAGAAAATATCGTGAAAATAAGAATATGCTATTATCCGTCACGATAAGTTTTATAGTTTTTATAGGTCAGATTCTAATTGGTGGATTTCAAGCAACCAAAAATTTACCAGCAAATTTATTGTTTGTTCACTCCACTGGTTCGGTAATTTATCTGCTTTCTATAGTGTATGCATTTTATTCTGAAAAATATGTTCGCGATGCTGTGGTGGTGGAAACGAAAACCATCTTCAATGATCCCCAACGAAGAAAAGATTTTTTAATTTTGAACAAACCAATTATCGTGTCCCTGTTATTAGTAACAACTTATGCAGGAATGGTCGTAGGCGGAGAAAAAATACCTTCACTCGCACTGACATTCTGGACTATGCTAGGAGGAGCTTTGGCAGCTGGTGGAGCATCTGCCATCAACCAATACATTGACCGAAAAATCGACCTTTCCATGCAAAGGACAGCAAAACGTCCTCTTCCTGCCGGCCGTTTACACCCCACAGAAGCCCTGGCATTAGGAATTTCAGAAATAATCCTTTCCTTTTATATATTTGCTGCCTATGTTAATTTAAATGCCGCCTTACTGGCTATGCTCGGGATGGTCTATTATGTATTTATTTATAGTAGTTGGTTAAAACATATCACAGTACAGAATATTGTCATTGGAGGCGGAGCTGGCGCAATTCCGCCACTGGTTGGCTGGGCCGCGGCCACAGGCGGATTGAACATACCCTCCTTACTTTTATTTGCATTGGTATTCTTGTGGACCCCACCTCACTTTTGGGCTTTAGCACTTGTCAGAAAAAATGATTATGCCAGGGCGAGTATTCCCATGCTGCCTGTAGTAAAAGGTGAAAAGAATACCCGACTCCAAATTCTAATTTACACTATTCAATTGGTGTTATTAACATTGTTGATGCCATTATTTGGGATAGGTGGCAGCGTATACTTCATGCTGGCAGTCATCCTGGGATTGTGGTTACTCAGCACTGCGTGGCAGGTATATAAAAAAGAAGGCAATAAAATCGCTTTCAAAATGTACCGTTATTCGAGTATGTATCTGGCATTCATATTTTTTGCTCTGGTTGTGGATGTCTTAATCTAAATAATTGAATAGAGAGATTCTGGAGTAATAGGAATCTCTCTAACTTCGAGTATTCAAAATCTGACTGGTTAATCCGATTTATTTATTGAAGTTTAACCAGAACTTTTCCTTCTTTCCATAATTCCTCCAGACGATAATAATCTCTCTTTTCCGGGGAAAATAGATTTACGATCACATCTCCTAAATCGAGAAGAACCCAGCCATTCATGCTGTCTCCTTCTGAGTTGGAAATAATTTTGTATTCTTTCTTTACTTCCTCCCGAACAAATTTCGAGAGTGCATCTAACATCCGGTCGCTTGTTCCGGAACAAAACACAAAATAATCTGTGAAAGAGACTACTTTTTGTACATCCAAAAGGAGAATGTCTTCCCCTTTTTTTTCATCCAGAATATTCACTACAAACTTTGCTAAATCAATACTATTCAGATCTCACCTCTCATGCAATATTAGGTTCTCATTCTAACACATTGATATTTTCAGGTCTATAAACTATATCTGCGCAGCTCAGAATAAATCGGGCCTTTTGAAGTTAAAGTGCTTTGATATAAACAAAAATGAGTTATCGTGAACGAAATTGGAGTGATATCTTTCCTTTTGTATAATTCCTGCTTTATGCATTCAATCTTTTCTTTTTTGACTCCAGGTCTTAAGCGAGCGATCGTCAAATGGGGAGAAAAGGTCTTGTTGTCATTATCATCAATTAAAGGGGATGTGGTTTTTTGAATAAATTTATATAAATCCATTAATATCTGGTGGTTGGTTGTACCTACCCACAGGACTTGAGGTTTATAAACAGATGGGAACGCCCCCAGTTTATTCATTGTCAAATCAAAAGAACAAAATTGATGATCTGTTTCCAATTTATCAATTAAAAAATTCATCATTGACTTTGAAATATTTCCAAGAAATTGAAGTGTTAGATGAATATTGGCGTGGTGAACCCATTTCATAGAATCTTCGGGAAATACTTGTTTCAGATTTGAAATCATTTCAGTTAAATAATTAATGACTTGAGAGGGTAATGGAATAGCAACGAACGCCCGAATTTCATCATCGTGGTTCATTCGTTCTCTTTCACCTCAACATTTAAAACTCTCGAGCCTGATCTCTCAAAAATCAGTGTAATATCAAATTTATCGCCCACATTAAGATTTTGTGTTAGATTTATCAACATTATATGGTAACTTTTTGGTTTAAATTCAAGTATCTGATTGGGTTCCAGTTCAACAAATTCTTGTTGCTCCATTTTCATCGTACCATTGACCATATTGCTGAGGTGGATTTCATTAAATTCTGCCACTTGGCTTTCGACGGATATGAGTCTTTCTGATTCGTTAAGATTATTTTCAATTTTAAAATATACGGCCGAAGGATTCCCCTCCAGGGCAGGTCGTGCCCAAGCATCTTCGACGATCAATCCCTTTTCTTTAGCACTTAAGCCATTACAACTCGCCAAACTCATTAAAATTAGTATGTTGAAAAATAACAATAATTTTCGCATTCCTGACCTCCTGAATTATTAAGGAGTATAGAAATTTCTCATAGATGGGTCAAGAAAAATCATTATGCAAAGCACGGTAAAATCTGGCAAAGATATGTTGATCTAGTCAAAGAAATTAACTTGTGGTATAAAATGATTACCCTGTGGTGTTCGTGATTGCTGCAAAACCGGTTTTGAGCCAACACCCTTAAGATGGGGCTCAGGGTCACTGAGCGTACGCGATAGGCTTCGGCCAAGGCGGAAACTCCGGCGCGGGCCCCCACCTGCATTTGCAGGTTCAAAACTATGTAGCACACGGCATTGCGGGGTTTTTTTAATTAAAGTCTCCTATAATTGATAATAATCAAAAGAATAGGAGATTGATGAATCCAAATCCGTTACTAAAAAAATTAGGTTTTTCAAACAATGACCGGGTTGTCATCATCCATGCGGATGATTTGGGCATGTGTCAGTCAACCATTACGGCTTGCAAAGTTTTGTTCGAATTATCCGGAATCTCATCTGCAGCAGTGATGGTGCCATGTGGTTGGTTTCTTTCCGCAGCCAAATTACAAAAGGAGTTATATAACGTTGATCTGGGCGTTCATATTACACTCACCAGTGAGTGGGATGAATATCGTTGGCGTCCTATTTCTACCTGTGATCATGCAAGTGGCTTAATGGATTCGCAGGGATATTTTCATCCCAGTAGTCGTGATGTACAAGAAATGGCTGAGTCTGTGTTTGTTAAGGATGAAATGCTTGCTCAGATCAATACAGCGATATTGGCTGGGATTGTACCAACCCATATCGACACTCACATGGGCGCGGTGGCTCACCCAAAATTTATGTTTGATTATATAAATGCCGGGATCAGTAGAAAAATACCCCCAATGTTGTTCAGATTAACCAGGGCTGGATGGATGAATATGGGGTTGGATGAGGTCAGTGCGTCCGTTGTGGAAAATTTCCTATCAAAATTGGAAGAGCAAGGCGTTCCTTTATTAGACCACTTAAGATCTATTCCATTGGAAAATCCCGAAGAGCGATTTAATCAGGCTGTAAAAATATTTGATTCACTTCCAGCAGGAATCACGCATTTTATTATTCATCCTGCTGAAGAAACCCCAGAGTTGAAAGCGATTACTCCAGATTGGCAGTCTAGGGTAGGTGATTTCCAATTATTCAGAGAGAGGGCAATTCACAATCACTTAAAAAATAAAGGCATTCATATCATCGGATACGAGAATATAAAATCTGTGTTTCCAATTTCAGATATTAAACTAAGTTGACAGACAATTAGATAATTTGTACACTTATCAAAATTGTTTAAATTATTCAGGAGGCATACATGAGCTCTAATTATCAATTAGTAATGAAAACAGGACCCAATCCTGGACAGACATTTATTTTAGATGGTACAGAGTTTTCCATTGGGCGTGATATTAATAATGATTTTGTCATCAATGATTCGGAATTGTCCAGAAAACATGCGAAAATCTATTTATCTGGTCAAGGATTTGCCATTGAGGATTTAGGTTCCACAAACGGGACTTTTGTCAATGGGCAGCGATTGGTTGGGTCCCACCAATTAGCGGATGGTGATTCAATACAGTTTGGTGAAAACGTGAATTGCTCATATGAGGTTCCTACTTTTGATCCTGATGCTACGCGTGTTAGTGCTCAACCGCCTTCCTACAATGCTCCTGTTTCACAGCCTCCCTCTTATGCAGCCCCTGTTCCAACACCCAGTACTGCAGTTCCGCCACAGGAGACTTTTATTTCCGCTCCGCCACCGCCGCAACAATACGTTTCTGCACCTGTCCAGCCGAGCTACTCAGGGGAAGTTCCAGGTGCATATCCAGCTGCAGAAAAACCGAAGAAAAAGAGCCGAGTCTTTTTGATCATCTTGATACTGTTCTTGCTGGTTATTTGCGGCTGTATTGTATTTTGGTTAGTAATTGATTCCATGAATCTTTATTGTGATCTATTTCCTGGGATTATGAATGCAATTTTTGGTAGTGGTTCCTGTCCATAATTTTTATTCCATATCAAGACGTGTAAAAGCTCTTTCATTAGAGAGAGCTTTTACAAAAAGAATACGAGCTAACTAAAACAGGGAAGAAATGCATTCAAAAAAAATTGAAAAATCGCCATCTTGGAGCAGTACTACAAAGCTGGTCGTAGCTTTGGTTATGGTTGCTTTTTTTACTTTTTTAATTGTTCGTTTTAACAACATTCTGGCACCATTATTTTTTGCATTTCTTCTGGCATTCCTTCTTTATCCTATTCCAGATTTTTTCAAAGAAAAATTAAAAATTTCATGGCGCTTAACCGCTGTTATCATTTATCTAATCCTCCTGATATTATTTCTGGGGTTAATCACATTAGGGGGATTTGCTGTTTTTGACCAGATATCCAGCCTGATTCGTTTTATCCAGGTAGAAATAAAGAATTTACCAATTTTTCTGGATGAATTATCACAACTGCGCTTTGAATTTGGTGGTTTTGTGATTGATTTTTCTGAATTAGATTTGGTGAGTATTGGCAACCAATTATTATCTATGATTCAACCCATCCTATCAGGATTAGGGAACCTGGTTGGCTCTTTAGCAGGCAGTGCAGCAGCAATGATAGGTTGGTCACTTTTCTCGATATTAATTTCCTACTTCATCCTTTCGGAAGGAAAAGGTGCCCGCAGCGATCTATTAAAGATTGATATACCAGGCTATAACTACGATATTCAGCAGATGGGTGTTGAACTAAAACGCACCTGGAATGCATTTCTGCGTGGTCAATTGACGATCATTGTGATCACAATTTTTGTTTATATCATTTTATTAGGTGCGCTAGGTGTAAATTTTTATTATGGTTTGGCGTTCATTGCTGGATTAGCCAGGTTTGTACCCTATGTAGGTCCTGCTGTCGCCTGGACAGCTTATGGTCTAGTTTCGCTTTTTCAGGGCACAACCATATTCGGGCTTGAACCTTTTCCGTATGCATTGGTTGTGATTGGAGTGTCCTGGATCACTGATGTTATTCTTGACAATTTTGTTGTACCCAGACTTATGGGTGATGCATTGAAGGTTCATCCTGCTGCTGTGATGGTGGCTGTCATTGTTTCTGCCAACTTATTTGGATTTGTTGGAGTATTATTAGCGGCACCTGTATTAGCATCTGCAAAATTAATTGGTCAATATGTATTTTTTAAAATGTTCGATATTGATCCTTGGGAAAGAATTTCCCTGGATCGTATGTCAGGTGAACCAAAAATTCCAAAGCAATTCAAACCTTTTTTTCGATTTTTCTTCAAGATAAAAAATGATGTGAAAAATTGGATGAAACAAAAACGAAAAAATAAAACCAATAATCAACCCGAAAACCAAGTACTTTCAGAGAAGGAGAAAAATGATGGATAATGGACCCTTAACAAATACGCTTAGCGAAACCGCAAACTATATGGCCTGGAAAGCCGATGAACCGGATGGCGAAACCACATATCATTTAGAACTAAATAATGTGACCCTGCATTTTTTCCAGGAAGAGTGGGTTGAATTTTTAGAATTGATCGCCAATCTTACCAAAACGAAATAAAAAAATAGCTGTTCGTTAGGAAACAGCTATTTCGATTGCATCTTATTCGAGGATTAGTACCGACCACGCGGCTGATAAGGTTGGTCGGTAGGCAATTGATCTTCGTTCACCTTTTCAATTTTTACAGCACAAGCTTTGAACTCCGGAATGAGAGCTTCCGGATCCATAGCTGCGTTGGTTAAGAAATTTGCTGCTGCTTCCGCAAAGTGGAACGGAATAAAAACAACTCCGGCTGTTGTTTTATGGGTAACATTAGCCCTTAAAACGATTTTACCTCGCCTGGATTGAACCTTAACCACATCCAGGTGGTTGATGTTCAATTTTTCTGCGTCCGAAGGATGGATTTCTACCAAACCCTGTGAAAACAAATCATCAACCCATGAATGCCGTGTGAGAGTACCGCCATGCCAATGTTCTAGCACCCTACCGGTGTTGAGAATCAGGGGAAAATCCTTGTCGGGAAGTTCATCAATGGTTCGAAAATCAAGTGGGAAAAATTTTGCTTTTCCGATTGGGAAGCTTTCTGCATACAGGAAAGGAGTTCCAGGATGATTTTCATCCAGAACTGGCGTTTGTAGTCCTGTCTTCTCGATTCTGGCGTAGGTAATACCCCGATAAGAGGGTACAACGGATCCGAATTCATCCATAATTTCTTCGGGATGAGAATAATCCCAGTAAGCAGTGTTGGGTCTCCCCAATAATTTTTCAATTCTTTTGGCCAGATCACTGATAATTTGCCAATCAGGGCGGGCATTCCCTAACGGTTCAATCGCTTTGCGCACTCTCTGGACACGCCGGTCTGTATTTGTAAAGGTTCCGTCCTTTTCTGCAAAAGTTGTGGCTGGGAAAAATACATCAGCGTATGAGCCTGATTCATTTATGAACAAATCCTGACAGGCAATAAATTCTAATTCCTGCATGTGTTGATGGGCTTCATTCAGGTTGGGTTCAGACATCATTGGATTTTCACCCATGATAAATAAACCTCGCACACCGCCAACATGGGCGTTGGAAAGAATTTCTGTGGTGGTTAATCCATTTACGCGGTTTAAACCACCGGGTTCAACATTCCATGCTTTTTCAAACTTCAATGCAGACTGCTCATTTTCCACTTCCTGATATCCCGGATAATGCCAGGGCATAGCGCCAGCATCCGATGCCCCTTGAACATTATTTTGTCCGCGCAAAGGATTTAGACCTGTTCCTCGCTTCCCCAAATGGCCTGTCAACAGAGCCAGATTTATGAGACTATGAGCGTTATCAGTACCATGTGTGGATTGAGATATCCCTAATGTCCAATAAATCGCTCCACGTTCCGCATTTGCATATAAGCGTGCTGCCTGAATGATTTTCTCTCTGTCAACACCAGAGATGGTTTCAACGTATTCCGGTGTAAACTTCTCCATTGATTTAGAAAAAATTTCAAAACCTTCTGTCCTGTTATCAATAAACTCTTTATTGTAAAGATTCTCTTTTAAGATAACATGAGCCATACCCGAGAAAATTGCGACATCCAAACCAGGTTTTTCATCTAACCAGAGGGTGGCATAATTTACCATCTCTATTCGACGAGGATCCACCACGATTAATTTTGCACCTTTCTTTTGAATAGCTGCAATCATTTGGATGGAAATAATAGGATGCGTCTCAGTTGTGTTGGATCCGGTGATGATGAATACATCTGTATCCATGATTTCTGAAGCGGTGTTTGACATAGCAGCCGACCCAATTGATTTTTGCAGAGCGACAACACTGGCTGCATGACACAATCTTGTGCAATGATCTATATTATTGGTGCGGAATAACGCTCTGAACAATTTCTGTAATAAATAGTTATCCTCATTGGTTGCTTTGGCACAGCAGTAAGCTGCCAATGCTTTAGAGCCATCACGCTGGTAAATCTCAACCAGGCGTTTGGCGGTGTAATCTAATGCTTCATCCCAGGTTACTTCCCGCCATTCATCCAAATTGAATGCCTGCGTTCTAGCCCCTGGTTTCTGGGGTGTTTTCCGTATTAAAGGATTTAAAATTCTACGTTTATTGTAGATAAAGTCATAACCAAAACGTCCCTTTACGCATAAATTTCCTTTATTGACGACGGAATCAAAAGGAGAGGTGACTTTATAAATAAAACTATCTTTGATATGCAATTGCAGAGTACAGCCTACACCGCAAAATGGACAGGTGGTTTTTACTGGTTGATTTTTAATCAAAGTCATAATGATCCTCTTATTCCTCAGCCGACGTATTTTGAGGTTTTCTGGTCTTTTTTTTGCGTTCAGCGCGAGTCATTTGCATGATCTGATTGCTCTCATAACCAAGTTCCAGTAGCCATTGGCGTTTTGGTTTCAAAGCTTCTGTTGGGCAAACCCCAATACATTGACCACAAAAAACGCAGGTGCTTTCTGGCAATGGTTTTTCATAAAAAGTGCTGATTTGAGTGTGATAACCGCGGCCTTTAAAATTGATTGCGAATGCATATTGAGCGTCTTCTGCACAAACCTGTACACAACGCCAGCATAAAATACATTTTTCATAATCCCTGACAAACATGGAATTGTCATCAATCAATGGGGGATCTCGCCGCTCTGCATCCGTAAAGCGATGATGATCAGCTCCGTATTCAGAAGCCATTTCTAATAGTTCAGGGGATTGACTGAGGTCGGATGTGCTTAACATCATTTCCAGAATTGTTTTTCTGGAGCGATTCACTCTAGCATTGTGGGTTTCGACCTCCATGCCTTCTGAAACTTTAGCCACACAGGATGGTATCAGAGTGCGTGCCCCTTTTACCTCGACAACACATATTCGACAGAGCGCATTGGCGGTGCAATACTCGTGATAACAAATCGTTGGGATGTCAATACCAATCGCTTGAGCTGCCTGCAGGATAGTTAAGTCTTTTTCACACTCAACATTTTGTTGATCAATTACTAATTTAACGGTTTCAGTCATTTTGTTCTCCGGTAAATTCTCTTTGCACACCCAGGTTAGAAAATAGAGCTGGCCATTTCTTGATTGCGCTACCAATTGCTGAACCAGCAGTTTGTCCTAATCCACAAAGAGAAGAATCAGTCATGGTGACGATAATATCTTCCAGATCATTGATATCACTATTTTTGACAACTCGTTTCGAAATTCTTCGCATGATTTCGAATTGTCTTTGTGTTCCTATTTGACAGGGGAAGCACTTTCCACATGATTCTTCCGCAAAGAAATTAGCTAATCGAAAAAGCACATCTCTCAGATCTCGGGTTTCATCAAAGACAGTGACAACACCTGAACCTAAAGGCAGACCTTCTTTCCGTAATTCTTCAAAAGAAAGACTGACATCCAATTGAGAAGGATCGGCCATGGCACCAGCAGCTCCACCGATCAAAATTGCTTGCAGTGGATGGTCTGAACGCATCCCACCTGCTAATTTTTCAATCACATGCCGGAGGGTCACCCCAAAAGGAACTTCATATAATCCAGGTTTATTAACATCTCCCGACAAACAAAATAATTTTGAGCCAGGTGATTTTTCTGTGCCAATTGATTTGTATTCTTCAATTCCCATAGAGAAAATAATCGGGATATTTGCTAATGTTTCAACGTTGTTGATTACAGTCGGTTTTCCGAACAATCCATGAGTTGTCGGGAACGGGGGTTTCACACGCGGAAAACCTCTTTTTCCTTCAATTGATTCAAACAAAGCTGTTTCCTCGCCACATACATAAGCGCCGGCACCTCGCCTGATTTCGATATCAAATGAAAATCCAGATCCCAGAATGTTTTCTCCCAAAAAACCAGCTTTTCTGGCTTCTTCCACAGCCTCTTTCACATGTTTATAGGATGTCAGGTATTCACCCCGGATGTAGAAGTAACCTTTTTGGGAACCGATAGCGTAGCCAGCAATCAGCATACCTTCAATGATAAGATGGGGATCATCCTCCATTAAAACACGATCCTTGAAAGTACCTGGCTCAGCCTCATCACCGTTACAAACCAAATATTTAATTTCTTCATTGGCATTGGCAGCTCCTTCCCATTTCAAACCTGTTGGAAATGCTGCGCCACCACGCCCAACCAAACCTGATTCTTTTACCTGATTAATGACGTCTTTAGGAGGCATTTTGATTGCATTTTTGAGACCGATGTATCCTCCGGACTCCAGGTATTGATCAAGATTCGTTCTGCTACCTTTGCCACAATTTTTTGTCAGACGATGGACATCCCCACCGAGTATTGTTTGGGGTCTTTTCCGGGATGGTTCAAAAATTTCTTCCCAGGATTGCAAATCTTTTGTAATCACTGGTTCACCTTTGACCAATAACGCCGGTGCGTGTTCACATAATCCTAAACAGGCAGAAACCTCAATTGTAATTTTTGGTTTGACCTCACCTGCAAATTTAAAACTTTCCTTTTGGTTTAAAAGTTTATAAATCGATTCTGACCCGGCCATCGCACAGGCAGGATCATTGCAAACATGCACAATCGTTTCTCCGATGGGGTGTTTAAAAAATAGTGAATAAAACTCTATCACCCCAAAAATATCTGCCAGCGGTACGCTTATGGCCTGGGCAATTTCTTCTGCAACAGCTTCTGGAATATACCCAAAATAATCCTGAGCCTCATGCAGGAGAGGAAGCAAGGCTGTTCTACCTTGTGGAGCCATATCATCAATGATTTTCCGGATAGGTTTTAGATCCAATTCACTCATTCAATCTCCTTTAATGTGGAATTCCTTCACATGGATATTGGACAAAAATTCTCCAATACATTCTATTATAAGTATAATAATAAACAATGAATGTTTCAATTGTAATTCAAGCTGGTGGACAATCTTCCCGAATGGGAGTTGAAAAAGGGTTGGTAGAATTATGTGGGAAACCAATGATCGATAATATTATTGGACGATTAATCCCCTATGCCGATGAAATGTTCATCACCACGAACAACCCCGAAAGTTATAAGCAATTTGGACTTAACATGTATGCAGATATTTACAAGAATTATGGTGCTCTGGCAGGGCTACATACAGCTTTACACTATACCAGTCATGAGATGGTTTTTGTAATTGCCTGTGATCTCCCATTTGTCAATGTTGATTTATTCAGGTTTATGAAAAATTTATTTGAAGCAAAACCTGTGGATCTGGTGATCCCTCGAACTGCCAGTGGTTTTGAACCATTTTATGCTTTTTACAGAAAAAGCACTTGTTTACCACTGGTTGAAGAAGCGATTAAATCCGGGAAAAGAAAAATGATTTCCTGGCACGAAAATGCTGTGGTTCATCCTGTTTGTGAACAACAATTACGGGAATTTGATCCTGAATTAATATCTTTTGCAAACATCAATACTCCTGAAGAGCATGCAATTGCGCAACTGAATTGCACGCAAAGTTAATTCATTATTCGGTGAGGATTCGAATATACAGTAAATTCATTCCTGCGGGTGTAGCCGATCAGGGTGATGTTGTGCTCATTGGCAAAATCGACAGACGCTGACGTGGGGCTGGTTCGTGAAACTACAATAGCTGCGCCTAATCTTACGGATTTCTGCATCATTTCGGAACTAACTCTGCCGGTCGTCAGGATTATTTTTTGTTTCCAATTCTTTTGCTCGCCCCTTAAAAATAAACCAGCTAATTTATCAATTGTGTTGTGTCTGCCAATATCTTCAGCAATTAAATTTAAATTTTCTCCGTCGGATAACAGCGAACAATGAACTCCCCTGGTTTCTTTATAAACTGCCTGTTTTGAAAGTAAAAACGAAAACAAATCCAGAACTTTATGCGGTTTAATAACGAAATTGTCAATAACCATTTTTTCTTTTTTGTTTTTCATACTCGTTTTTCCTCCAGTGCAGCCAGAGGTGTTTTCCCATGTTTCTGGTTTTTTCGCTATATGATTTAGCCAGACATCAACGTTTTTATTATTCTCACAAAGCTTGACAATTTCCACTTCGGAGATTGATTCAATAATATGTTCATTGAATAAAAATCCTAACGCTAATTCCTCTTGTAAGAAAGGCGAACAACTGAAAGATAACCAGGTTTCACCATTTACGGTGAGGATAACCGAATTTTCATCCGGTGGGATGTGGTTGCTCTTCTTCCAGGAGTTATTACTGAAAGTAATTGGTTTTATTTTAGTTTTAGATTCCATCTGCCTTAGGCCAATTATAATAATAGAAACGTGGTTTTGAGGTGAAAACCTTATCAATCATAAGTTAAAATAATTGAAATAAAAATTATTGTGGAGGGTTACTGATGTGTTTTGACGATATTACCAAGCTTCAACAAATCGATCAAAAAAACATGATTGAGATAATTCGTGGATTGCCAGCCCAAATACAATCTACCTGGACCTACGTCCTGGAACAACAGAATTTAAATTTTCAATCAATTTCCCGAATATTCATCGCTGGAGTTCCCATGTATTCAAATGGTATCGGAATTCTTCGCACAATGGTTTGCAATCCTAATTCTAAAATTTTATCAATACAGACTTGTTTAAATATTCCAAATCAATTACAAGGTAGGGAGAATTTACTTATTATCATTTTCGATGATAATAATGCTGAAGAAATGCAACAACTGATAGAATTGGCAGAATCGAGAAATTTGTCGATAATCTTGTTGCTTCACAACGAAGAATTAATAAATAAATTCCAAAATTATCACGCATCTCATTGGGCGTTTACTGATCATTCGTTTTCAAGAACCACTTTGGGGTTTGATACTTTCATTCTGTATGGAATTCTCTTTAAATCAGGATTGGTGCCTGATATCACCGATGCGATCAAAACGCTGATAAATGCGCTAGCGTTAACCATTCAATACAATGATATTCACGTTCCTGCAGCTCAAAATCCGGCAAAACGCCAGGCGGGTCAGATGGTCGGTAGATGGGTAAAAATTGTAGCTGGCGGGATCATGCTACCGGTTGCCCGGTGGTGGAGTGATCAGATCAACCAGAGTGCTAAAGCTTTATGCTATGCGGAAGACATTTTTCATCTGGCAGAGCATTCATTAAACGGGATTCAAAATCCAGAGCAGATCGCGCAGCAATCCATTGTGATTTTTCTAAAATCGGGATTAAATGGTCAAAAAATGGAAACGCTGATGGATCAGGCTAAGATAGAACTGATGTGTAATGGTTTAGGGACTGATTCTTATTCTGCTCGGGGGGATGACCATCTTTCTCAAATTTGGACAACCATTCTGTTTGGTGATTTTCTGGCTTATTATTTAGCGATTGCTTATGAATGTGACCCTGCCACCGTCATGTTTTTAAGTGAATGATATCGGTTTAACAATCGGATCATTCTTGCCCTAAAATTTGGCGATACACTTCGATCATTTTTTCGCTGATATTTTCCCAGGCATACAATCTGGCATATTGAGCGCTATTTGATCCTAATTTATCACGTAATTCCTTATTTTTAATCAATTCCACTAATCGTTTCGCTAATGTTTGTACGTCATTTCCAGGAACAACAAAGCCTGTTTCACCATCACGCACCAAAAATGCCAGACCACCTACCTGGGACGCCACAACTGGCGTTCCGCAGGCCATCGCTTCCAATGCCACCATACCAAAAGATTCATAATGCGAGGGCATAACCACTACTTCAGCAGCTGAATAATAATAAGGAAGCATGTGTTGATCTTGTTTTCCTAAAAAGATGACAAAATTCTCAATTCCTAAATCTTCCACTAAATCTTGTAACCGTGCCATCTCTGCATTCATATCCTCTGCTTTTGCATTTGGTTCTCCACCAATGATAACGAGGTTATGAGGACAGCATTGTAGATCTCCATTCTTTTGAATGATGGATATTGCTTCTATCAGTAAATCGATTCCTTTTAGCGGTTCGATTCTTCCTACATACAAAATGGTGTGAGTTTTTTCTGGTACTCCCACAACTTCTTTGGCTTCATCCTCTGCAATGGGATAGAAGTGGCGTATATCCACCCCAGGAGGGATTACTGAAATTTTTGAGGAGGGCGCTTCATATAAAAACTCCAATTGTGATTTTTCTGCTAATGTTGCGGCAATAATGCGATTTGCTTTTGAAATCACCTTTTTCTCTCCAAGAATTCGATAATCACCTTCTTTTTCCTGAGGTGATTTGGCAATCCGGTTTTTCATCAGAACGAGTGTATGAAACATCTGGAGAAACGGGATGTTCCATTTTTCAGATAATTCGATAGCTGCTAACCCACTCATCCAATAATGACTGTGGATCAAATCGTACTGGATATTTTTTAATTCTGCAAAAGCTTCGATACCCTGAACAAATTTGGGAATATACCGTTCTAATTCTGCTTTTGGTAGCGGAACCTCTGGTCCAGCAGGTATGTGCACAACCCGATTGTGATAACCGAGATCATGCAGAACATGCGGCACATGTTCATCCTGAGAGCGGGTAAATACATCCACCCGTACTCCCATTTTTCCTAAGGTTCGGGTTAGTTGATGGACATACACATTCATTCCACCGGTGTCTTTCCCACCCAGGGTGGCTAATGGACATGTATGATAAGATAACATTGCAACGTGTATCATAAATCCTTGCCTATCGTTTTTACTCCTGATATAATCTCGCTCGTGCCACCGTGGCTCAGTTGGTAGAGCAGACGATTCGTAATCGTCAGGTCATGGGTTCGACTCCCATCGGTGGCTCCTATTTTTTTATTATAAACCGGTGATAATTTTCCAGATAATTTAATGTAGCCTTTCTGCCTTCATCAATCAGGTCTCTAAATTTTTGATCTTTCTTGGAAAGGTGAAAGTCGGTGGAGGAGACCCCGAGTGTATTTATTTTAACAGAGCGCCTCTGCACATTGGGGTTATGTTCAATCTCAGCCATTTGCAAACTTATATTATATGACTCATACAGATGGGAAATGAAATCTTTAAAACTTTCAATTTTCTTTGTTTCTGATATCAAGTTGGCATTGGTGTATAAATAAAAACCAAGTGTTTCCCAATTGATACCATTTTCATACCAGATGTTATTTTCTTTAAATTTAGGATGGTCAAAAATGTGCAATGGATAATTCATAAGTATTCCACCATCAACAAAGTAATCCCCTTCACCAAATACTTCACCATCAAATCGCATCACTTCGAAATATAAGGGGATCGACATTGACATTCTCACTGCATCTGCAACAGCAAAATCAGGCGTGGTGTCAGCTGAAAATACTGCTACTTCCAATTTGGAGACATTCGCGCTCACAACATATAAATCTTTAAATCCAAACCTGCGAAAGTCTGCAAATGTCGCGTCGGCGTTCCCCTCACATTTTTTTGCAATGATCTTCCTGATCCAACGGTTGAAATACTCACTGGAATACCAACCATATTTGGTCATCAGTCTTTGCACAGCCTCAAAATCACCGGTAATTTTGGAAATTTCTTTTCCAATAAACCTTGGTAACCATTCTGGTTCATTTTCACGATTGTCCGAGGCGAGTTGAGGTACCAACTTGAAATCGAGCGATTCAATTAATTTCAATGTTTCGGAAAAATCCTGATTAAAACTAACCAGGGTTGCAGTAATCGCTCCCGCAGAAGAACCGGCAACACGTTTAATTTGTTTCAATATTCCTTTTTGTTCAAGAACTTCCAGGGCACCAGTATAAGCAGAACCTTTCATTCCGCCTCCTCTGAACACCAGGTTCTTGAAAGGGTAAACAGGAATGGTGGTATTTAGATTAAAGGGAGGAAGCGGAAAAATGCGCCCTTTTACCCTGTTTTTGTATTCGAAATAGAATGGGCCATAGACTTTTTCAAGACTTTCTTCTTCATGGATAATGTGGAGTTGTAGTGCTACCCACCAGATTGGTGTAACGGCGATACCGATAATGGAACGAAAATAAATTGCCAGCGCCAGAGAAAATAAAACTTCACCCAGATAAAAAGGATGTCGAACAATACTATACAAACCTTTTGTTTTAAATCCTAAATTTTCTTTTGGAGCGGTAAGAGGTTGATTAATCCAACCCGGAATTAAAAAAATAATACTGATTACTCCCAACAAAATACCCGCAAGGTCTGTTAAAAGAGAATCATTTAATCTGGGTTGGCTAATAAAAGGAAGGACCATAATAATTCTACCCAGACTGAATAGCACTCCTGATAATCGACCAAAAAGCCGGTATTTTTTTCCAAAGCGCGTATTGACTGATGTATTAGCACCCAGAAGTCCTAATAAACTAATTCCAGCCCAAAAAAACGGATTTTGGAAGTATTCAAACATGACCTCTCCTGATATTGATATGGATTAATATTACAGTATTTAATGGAATGTGATTATAATTTTTTTATGATGAAAAGAAAAACACCTCTCGTTATTGGTATTGCTGGGGGATCTGGCTCTGGAAAAACAACCGTCGCAAATGAAATTTTAAAAGGTGTTGGTGCGCATCGAATTGCTTTTTTACAACATGACGCATATTACCGTGACTGGAGCACGCTTCCCGCAGATCAGAGAAAGTTAATAAATTTTGATCACCCGAATTCTCTTGAAAACGAATTACTCATTGAACATGTGGTTCAATTAAGAAACTGGCAGAAAATATTCTTACCAGTTTACGATTTTACTACCCATACCAGGACGAAACAGGTGATCGAAGTTGAACCTCAACAAGTGATTGTGGTTGAAGGAATTCTAATTTTTGTAGAACCAAGATTGAGAAATTTATTTGATGTGAAGATTTTTGTTGATACTGATGATGATATTCGCTTTATTCGGCGCTTACAACGTGATATTGCCGAACGAGGTCGTTCGATGGATATGGTTATCACCCAATATATGGCGACCGTAAGACCAATGCATCTGGATTTTGTTGAACCCTCAAAACGATACGCTGATGTTATTATCCCGGAAGGGGGAAGAAATAAGGTTGCTCTGGATATGGTAATTGCGAGGGTTGAGTCTTTATTAAAATCGACTGAGACCAGTCTAGAATTCGATAAATGAGCGAAGCGAAACGTCTAACAATCCTGAGATGGTTAGCAATAATCTTTGTGATCGGATTAACGATCATTTTATTTCTTAATCGCGAGAGCATTCAATATCTGGAAAGATTTGGTTATGTTGGTATTTTCCTCGCTTCTTTGCTGACGAACGCCTCTTTAATATTGCCGGTACCGGGTGTATTGATCACTTCTGCGATGGGGGCTGTATTCAATCCGGTTTTAGTCGCATTGGCTGCCGGCGGAGGAGCCACAATTGGGGAGATATCTGGTTATTTGGCAGGATTCAGCGGCCAGGGAATTATTGAGAAAACTAAATGGCATGATAAATTAGAAGGTTGGATGCAAAAGTATGGGGATCTTACTATTGTTGTATTGGCTTTCATCCCCAATCCCGCTTTTGATATTGTGGGAATGATGGCAGGTGCGATGAAAATACCGCTCTATCGTTTCTTGTTCTTCTGCTTTATAGGCAAAGTTCTAAAAATGTTAGTTTTCGCTTATGGTGGATTTCTCCTGGGGAATCAATTTCCTGGACCCGGGGGAATAAAATAAATGAATAAATTAACAATTTATGGATAGTTTGATAAAATCGTTTAAATGAAATCTTAAATATTTCAGTATGTTATAATCCAGTCTAATAAATCCTATTTCAGGAGTAATAATTTGGCATTCCGTCCACTAAACTGGTTGTTTGGACTTTTCTCATTAGATATTGGAATTGACTTAGGTACAGCGAATACCCTGGTAAATGTTCGTGGTAAAGGGATTGTTATTAACGAACCTTCCTGGGTGGTTCTGGACAAGAAAACACGACGACCCGAAAAAATTGGATTGCAGGCGAAGGAAATGGTTGGGCGAACTCCCGCTTCGCACATTGCCGTGAGACCACTCCGTGATGGTGTGATTTCAGAATATGATGTGACCAAGGATTTAATTGGCTACTTCCTCAGTAAAGCACATCAACAAACATTGGTACCTTTACCAAGACCTCGTGTGGTGATCGGTATTCCTTCCGGAGCGACAGAAGTTGAAAAAAATGCAGTCTATGATGCCTCCAAAGAATCAGGAGCGCGTGAAACGTATCTGATCGATGAACCAATGGCAGCTGCGCTCGGGGCTGGCTTACCGGTTACCGACGTGATTGGAAGTATGATCGTCGATATTGGTGGCGGTACATCTGAGGTTGCCATTGTCTCAATGAGCGGAGTTGTTGTTTCCCGGTCATTACGTGTCGCTGGGGATGAGCTTGATCAAGACATAATCACTTATATTCGCAACAAGTACAATTTGTTAATTGGTGAAAGGATGGCTGAACAGGTAAAAATGACAGTCGGCTCAGCTTACCCTTTGCCAACCGAAAAAACAATGCGTGTGCGCGGCAGAAATCTGGTCACAGGTTTACCTGAAGAATTAGAGATTTCATCTGTCGAAGTTCGGGAAGCAGTGAGTTCTTCCGTTCAGGTGATTATTGACACGATTAAAGATGCACTGGATGAAGCCCCACCTGAAATCGTCGCAGATTTGATGGAAAATGGTATCTGTTTGGCTGGTGGGGGTGCTTTATTACTGGGTTTAAAAGAAAGATTGACGGATGAATTAAATCTGCGAGTTTGGGTTGCTGAGGATCCTTTGACCTGTGTTGCTCGTGGTGCTGGAATGGTGCTTGATGATTTAGAAAAATATTCCAAATTGCTCGTTGATATCGATTAATTGGATGGTTTTTTAATAAAACTAAAATTAAATGAAAAAATTTTTTAATTCAATAAAATCCTTTACAGTTGTTTTAATCGCTGTCGGATTAATATTATTGGCTCTGGGTGGATATTTGAGTCCGGTGCTGGTTGTTCTGACCAGACCGTTTTTGGGTGCACAGGAATGGATTTCTTCCCGATATATTGCTGTAAGCCAGTTGTTAAATGCGCCTCAGGACGTGCAGGAATTAAGAGTCAGGAATATTGAACTTGAGAATGAGGTAGCCCGCTTACAATCGCAGATAATCATCTTACAGGAGCAACTAGAAGAATCGCAGGGCTTGGAGGAGCTATTAGGTTATGCCAGAACCCGGCCTCAGTATCAATATTCTGCTGCTGCGGTGATTGGAAAAGATCCCAGCCCTTTTCTTCATTACATCATCATTGATCATGGAAGCGATGAGGGCATTCGCAGAGGTATGCCAGTCGTTACCCAATCCGGATTGGTTGGTAGAGTTGATGCGGTAACCGCCGGAGCGGCACGGGTTCAATTAATCACCGACCCCGCGTCCATTGTAAATGTCAAATTACAGACACAAGCGGTTAATGCGCAAATTAATGGATCCATTACCGGCGAAATTACGCTTGAAATGGTGCCACAGGGTACCAATCTCGAACCAGGTGAGGTAATTCTTACATCGGGTCTCGGTGGAAATTATCCATCTGACATTATAATAGGGCAGGTGATTACGGTTCGAAGATTCGAAAATGAATTGTTCCAGACAGCTACCTTACAACCCATTATTGATTATTCACAATTGCAAGCTGTTTTGGTGATAAAAAACTTCAGGCCAGTGGATATAACTCCATTAATACCTGATCAAACTGAATAAAATGAGAAAAATATTTATTTTATTTTTTGTCTTAATTATTGCTATGTTGCAATTGGGAATTTTTAGTTACATTCAAATTCTCGCTGGAAAAGTAGATTTGTTAATGCTTGGCGCAATTGCCTGGGTTATTCAAAAACAGACAGGTATGTTGGATATCGTTATTTATTCTGGTATTACAATTTTCTTCATTTCCTTGATTTCTGCGGAACCAATTGGCATCATCCTTGGACTATACAGTATCATTGCCTTTGTGGTCTTTTGGAGTAAGAATAATATTCAACAGTTACCGATTGTAAGCATGCTAATTTTTAGTGCAATTTTCACGTTTTTACATCTTGCTATATTTGGCTTTTACTTACAATTATCCGGATTACCAATGACTGCAAAAGAAGTTTTTCAATCAGTAATATTACCTAGTATGATTATTAATTTGATTGTTGCTGTTCCTATGTTTCTGCTTGTTAATGAATTGCAACGCTGGGTTTATCCTTTGGCGGAGGAAACATGAATCAATCAATTCTAGATCAATTCAGAGTGCAGCGCTGGCGTGTTTTTGTGTTTTTCGGCGTGATGATTGCTGTCCTGCTCTATTATGTCTATCAGTTATTTTCTCTTCAAGTGGTTGAGGGTGCAGCATTTCTCGAACAAGCAAATGAGAATCGCATCAGAGAGATTAGTGAAACCACACAGAGGGGAATTATTTATGACCGCAACGGTTTTGTTCTGGCCAGAAATATTGCTTCTTACAATGTGGTGGTTACACCAGCGCTATTGCCGGATGTGGATACTTATAATCCCAATGGTGACATGCAACGCATTTATCGGGAACTTTCAAAGTTGATCGACATACCTGTCACGAGCGGCAATATTGATGATGAGGAAGCAATTAAGAATTTTACGCCCTGCTATAACGATTTCGGATTAAAGGAGATTGTGTATATAGGGGATACCAATGCTCCTTATAGCCCAGTCCAGGTCAAATGTGATATTGATCCCGAGACTGCGATGGTGATCAGAGAAAAAAAGAGTGATTGGCCAGGGGTTGATATTGAAATCGTTCCTGTGCGTGATTATCCCACCGGGGAATTGACTTCAGAGGTGATCGGGTTTTTAGGCCCAATCCCGGCTTCACAGGTTGATTATTATGAGGATCTTGGTTTTGTTGCCAACCGGGATAAGGTTGGATATGCTGGGGTTGAACAATACCTGGATGAGTTATTACTGGGGAAAAATGGTCAAAGAGTTGTAGAAGTAGATGGCGCAGGGAAGCTCATTCGTGACCTCGAGGTACCTATTCCTGCAGAATCTGGAAATAACATTAAATTAACCATCGATACCAGGCTGCAGGCGGCGGCTAAAACAGCATTGCTGGCAAATATGAAGAAATACAATCTGATCAAAGGGGTTGAAAAATATAATGTAGGCGCTGTCATCGCGATGAATCCTAAAACGGGAGAAATACTGGCTTTGGTAAGTTATCCAACCTTTGAAAATAACCGTCTGGCGAGGATCATTCCGGCTTATTATTACAATCAATTACAACTGGATCCTCGCAAGCCGTTATTTAATCATGCCATTTCTGCAGAACATCCTCCCGGGTCAGTATTTAAGCTGGCACCTGCCGTCGGTATTTTGAATGAAAATGTCGTCAGGCCGGAGACAACAGTGGAAGATCCGGGAAAGATCACCATTCTTGAACAATTTTCGCCGAATGACCCCGGGAGCCAAAGAGAATATGTTTGTTATACATATAAGGATACAGGTGCTGGGCATGGAACGGTAGATTTTATGCGTGGCGTAGCTTTATCCTGCGATGTGTATTTCTATAAAGTCGGTGGTGGCTATGGGGATGAGGTTCCGGTTGGTCTCAATATATGGCGAATTGGTGAGTACTCCAAAGCTTTGGGGTATGGAGAAATCACGGGAATCGAATTGCCTGGTGAAATGAAAGGATTAATCCCTGACCCGACCTGGAAAAGAATTAATGTGGGTGAAAACTGGTCCACCGGTGATACCTATATCGCCACGATGGGGCAGGGATATGTATTATCTACACCGATCCAGGTTTTGGTTTCCTTTGCGACGATTGCGAATGATGGCATTATGATGAAACCCACCTTAGTGAAAGAGATATTGGATGCAGAAGGAAATGTGATTCAACCATTTACACCGGTTCAGGTTCGGGACATCACGAAAGATCCAGTGATCCAGGTTTATGATGAAAATTTCAGAACCACAGGCGAATTAAAGACAGTGGAACCATGGGTGATTGCAAAAAACAAGGAAGCCCTTAGAGAAGTAGTGGTGGATGGTACATCCGCATTAATTTTTGCCGGTGAAACAGTACCCTCAGCTGGAAAAACAGGTACTGCTGAATATTGTGACAATATTGCCCAGGAGAAGAATATCTGTAATCCGGGTAATTGGCCCGCCCATGCCTGGTATGTTGGATATGCTCCTTTTGATGATCCTGAAATTGCAGTTGTTGTTTTCGTTTACGACGGTGATGAAGGGGCAGTGTTGAGTGGACCGGTCGTTCGGGATATCCTGGAAACATATTTTGCGCTGAAAGCCGTTGATCAGGGGTTAGAGATCAATCAATAAAAAAGCTCTTAATGCTATAATTTAAACTTTGATGCATCCAGATGGATGGATCCCTATCATGGAAGAGTACAATTGAAACAAGCGGAAACCATACAAATAAAGGGAATTAGAGAAGGATTATTGGTCACTCTGGGGGAAGGAGATTGGCAGGATGTTCATAATGCGCTGATGGATAAAATTTCGGAAAAAGAGAAATTTTTTCTAGGGGCAAAATTAGCCCTGGACGTTGGTAATCGAGTGTTGCATGCAGCCGATTTAGGAATGTTACGTGACCGTCTGGCGGATAAAAGCATTGTCCTCTGGGCTATATTGTCTACTTCAGCGACCACTGAACTGACAGCGCAGGACCTGGGATTGGCAACCAGAATCTCGGTACCAAAACCAGAGCGCATCATCAAATCAATTGAATCCTCTATTCCTGGAGAGGATGCAATTTTTCTTCGAAAAACCATTCGCTCCGGGTTTAAAGTTGTTTCGAATGGTCATGTTGTCATTCTTGGAGATGTAAACCCGGGCGGTGAAATCATCGCTGCGGGTAGTATTATTGTCTGGGGCAGGTGCCAGGGTGTGGTGCATGCCGGATCCAACGGCGATCAGGAAGCCACTGTGTGTGCCCTGGATTTAATACCCACACAACTGCGTATTTCTGGCATTATCGCAATTTCTCCAAAACGAAAAGGGAAACCTCAACCAGAGGTGGCAAAAATTATTGACGGACAGGTTGTTGCTGAAACATGGAATCCGAAGACGAGGTAAAACTAGTTTATGAATGCTAAGGTACTAACAATATCCAGTGGAAAAGGTGGCGTTGGCAAAACAACGACCACTGCTAATTTAGCAGTTGCATTAGCGCAAGAGAATCAAAAAGTCGTCTGTATTGATGGAGATATTGGCTTAAGAAATTTAGATGTGATTCTGGGTTTGGAGAACCGAATAGTATATGATTTGGTGGATGTTGTGGAAGGGCGCTGTAGAGTTCGACAGGCAATGATTCGCGATAAACGTTTGCCGGAACTTTTTCTGATCCCTGCTGCTCAAACCAGAGATAAAAGTGCAGTTTCGCCCAGCGATATGATACGTCTGTGTGATGAATTACGCGATGAAATGGACTGGATCATTATCGATTCTCCTGCAGGTATAGAACGCGGATTTCGTAATGCTTTGGCCCCAGCCGATCTTGTTTTGGTTGTGACCAATCCAGAGGTGTCCTCGGTTAGAGACGCTGATCGAATTATTGGTTTGGTGGAGGCTGAAGAAAAAGGCCCTGCTCAACTCATTTTAAATCGGGTCAATCCAACATTGACGAAAAGAGGGGACATGCTCAATACAGAGGATGTGCTTGAATTGCTGGCGATAAAACTACTTGGGGTGATCCCGGAAGATGAATCAGTTCTCGTGGCTTCTAATCGTGGTCAACCGGTCACATTTGCTAACAATTCAAAGGCAGGTCAAGCTTTTCATAACATAGCAAAAAGATTATTGGGCGAGGACATCCCCTTCATGAATATTGAAGCAAATGGTGGATTATTTAATAAATTGGCTAAAATGATGAAATTCAGAGGTGATTAATGGATAATTTCCTCAAAAACCTGTTTACAAAAGATAAAAATAGCGCGAATGCAGCGAAAGAAAGATTAAAACTGGTGCTGATCCATGATCGTACGGATATCACCCCGGGACAATTGGAAAGCTTAAAAAATGAATTAATCGATGTTATTTCCAAATATATTCATATTGAACCCAATAAAGTGAAAATTAATATGACCCAGGAAGGTAAAGAGCATCGATTAATCGCTGATATTCCGATCGCCACCACACCTCATCGCAGAAAATGAAACGATCGTCGTAAGAAATAAAAATGTTTAAACGAGATTTCTGGCAGCAATTTGATTATTTATTATTTGGGGGCGTGCTTATTCTATGTATTTTTGGAATTGCGATGATTCAATCCGCGATTGCTGGAAATGAACAAATAGCCAATTCTGTATCCAGACAGGTGATATTTGTGGTGGGTGGATTTGTTGTTCTTTTTCTGACCTCACTCATCGATTATCGTTACCTATCCTCGTTAACCCGTATTATGTATATATTTTCAGTTCTTATTTTGATGGGTATCTATGTCATTGGAACAGCAGTCTATGGGTCAGCTCGCTGGTTTGATACTGGTGTTATTCTGATCCAACCCTCTGAATTGGTAAAAACGATCATGATTGTGATACTGGCGGATTATTTTTATAAAACCCAGGACCAGGATAAAAATTTGAATTGGATTCTAAAGAGTTTCCTGATCACTGCTTTTGTTGTTTTGTGGATATTTATCCAACCTAATTTAAGCATGTCAATCGTCATTTTTGTGATCTGGTTTGCTCTTTTGTGGTATGCAGGATTGCCGTTTAAATATTTAATGTTATTTTTGGCGGTCGGAATTGTTATAGGTGCGATCGGCTTTAGTTTTCTAGAGGACTATCAGCAACGGCGGGTAACAGATTTTTTGTTTCCAGATCCAAATGCAAGATTTGGAGAAACATTCAACGTAGATCAGGCCAAAATTTCGATTGGCTCGGGAGGCTTACTAGGTTTGGGATATGGTCAAGGACCACAAGTTCAATTGCGTTTCTTAAAAGTGCGCCATACTGATTTTATTTTTTCTGCAATGGCTCACGAGTTTGGATTTATTGGAACCGTATTTATCATGTCGATCCTGGTGTTTATCATATATCGCTGTTTCAGAGTAGGCCAGAAAGCCTCGGATATGTTCGGTCAATTAATTGCTTATGGGGTGGGCACATTGCTCTTTTTCCAAATGGCGGTTAATATAGGCGTGAACCTGAATGTTTTGCCGGTCACCGGGTTAACCTTGCCATTTATCAGTTATGGAGGCAGCTCGTTAGCCTCGTTGTTATTAGGGATCGGATTTGTAGAGAGCGTTTCTGCGCATAGGCATCGAGAATAATGATAGGAGAAGAATACCAATGAAACCAGCCCGCGTTCGTTTTGCCCCTTCACCCACTGGTCATATGCACTTAGGGAGTGCCCGTACAGCATTATATGATTATCTATTCGCCAGACAAACCGGGGGTCAGTTTATTTTACGAATTGAGGATACAGACCAAAAAAGGTTTGTTGAAGGTGCCGAGCAGGAATTATTGGATGGATTGCATTGGTTGGGACTGGAATGGGATGAAGGGCCGGATAAAGGCGGCGAGTATGGTCCCTACCGTCAATCAGAACGGAAAGAAATCTACCAGCGCTATGCCCGGAAATTAGTGGAATCCGGCCATGCGTTTTACTGTTTTTGTACACATGAACACTTGCAGAAAGTCCGGGAAGAGCAAATCCGCAATAAAGAGACGACAAAATACGACGGCACCTGCCGGGACATATCTTTAGAAGAAGCAGATCGTCGCATTCGAAATGGAGAAAACCATGTTGTTCGATTTAAGACTCCCAAGACGGGGACAACAACAGTTCACGACCTTCTCAGAGGAGAAATTGTTGTTGAGAATAGCTCCCTGGATGATTCGATTCTTGTAAAATCGGATGGTTTGGCCTTATATCATCTGGCGGCTCCAGTGGATGATCATTTGATGGAAATTACGCATGTATTGCGAGGTTCTGAGTGGCTGCCGACTTTCCCGTTGCACAGTTTGATCCATAAGGCTTTTGGCTGGCAGGAACCTGTCTGGGTACACTTGAGTGTTTTCCTGAAACCCTCGGGAAAAGGGAAAATGAGCAAGCGGGAGGCTTCAGATCTGGCTAAGGATGGAAAATCCATTTTTATAAAAGATCTGCGTGAATTGGGCTATTTACCGGAGGCAGTCATTAATTGGATTGCGTTAATGGGGTGGAGTTATGACGATCATACGGAATTCTTTTTATTGGATGATTTGGTTGAAAAATTCAGTCTGGAAAAACTTAACCCTTCGCCTGCAGCAATCAATTTCACAAAGTTCGATTACTTTAACGGGTTGCATATTCGCAATCTGAGCATCCCGGATTTGACAGATAGAATCCATCCCTTTTTTGTTGAAAAGGGTTACAAACCAGATAGGGAAAAATTAGAACAGATTGCACCCATTATTCAGGAACGATTACAAACCCTGGATGATGCACCTGAACTGGCCGGGTTTATGTTTGAAGACGATGTTGTTATTAATCCTGTTGAATTAATCGCAAAGAATACGACCCAGGCAGAGTCTTTCACTATTCTGAAGGAAATCCATCAGGTCTTGCTGCAGTTACCTCAGATCAATCACGAAACTGCTGAACCACCCATGCGAGAATTGGTGGAAAAATTGGGTTACAAACCTGGTCAGATATTTGGTATTTTGCGCGTAGCCGTCACCGGGCGATTGGTCAGCCCACCATTATTTGAAACCATGGAAATTATTGGCAAAGAAAAAGTGATTTCAAGAATTGAAGATGCCATCAAGATGTTAGAAAGCTACACATAATTAGATTCATTGTCCAGGAAATTTTTCTTTCAGATAATTATTAAAAAAATCCCTGTACAATGAAATCCGAATATGATAAACTTGCGGCAGTGGGGGCTCGTCTAATGGTAGGACGGCTGTCTCTGGAACAGTTAGTAGCAGTTCGAATCTGTTGCCCCCAGCTAGCAGTTTGTGGCGGTCAAACACCGCCACATTTATTTTAATAATGAATCAAACTGGTGCACTTTTTAATGGTTGCACTTATCGTTTTCAGCTTTGCTGAAAAACAGATTAACAGGATGGCCAATTACATTCTAAATGCAGAATGGAGGATTTTTTGCTGAATTTAGAAGGTTCGGCTTGAAATTTTAAGCAAAATTATTATCCTTTGAGAAGAAGAGTAAATCAAATATTGAAGTTAGATTTGGAGGAGGAAAAAATGGAAAATACAACGATATTTGAGAAGCGAAGTTTATCATTGTGGCTGAAAGATGGCATTGCCAGTGATATTCCTACATTGGAAGAAGATATTAATTGTGATGTGTGTATCGTTGGTGCAGGCATTACTGGAATTACATCAGCTTATCGACTACATGAAGCCGGTTTTAAGGTGGTACTTATTGACAAACAGGAACCAATTCATTTAGCGAGCGGAAATACCACCGCGAAGTTTACTTTTCAGCATGATCTAATTTACAGTGAAATATTAAAAAATTATGATTTAAACACAGCTAAACTATACTACGAATCCCAATTAGAGGGTTTGAATTTAGTTCGTTCGATGATTGAAAAACACAACATATCCTGTGATTTTAAAGAGACTTCTTCAATCATCTATGCAGAAAGTGAAGAACAATTTGATGAACTATTAGAGGAAAAATCAGCTTATGAACAATTAAACATCCCTCATGAGATAATCTACGATTTACCATTTAACCTTAAAGGAAAGGGAGGATTAAAGGTTGATTCACAATTTGAACTGAACCCGGTAAAATTTTTGGATTTTTTAATCACTTACTTGTTAAAAAATAATGTTTCTATCTTTAAAAATACGAAAGCTAAAAAGCTTGTAAGAGAAAATGAATCTATAAAAATAGTGACAGAAAAGGAAAAGGTTATCAGTTGCAAAAAACTGGTCCTCGCCACAGCTTATCCCATCTTTGAGGAGAATGGATTTTATTTTACAAGGCTGGAAGCACTGAGATCTTATTTACTCGCATTTGCGATCAAAGAACCTTTCGATGAACACTATATGGTGATTTCTAATTCCGACTCTCCCTATTCACTGAGATTATCGTACACAGATGGAATCCATTATCTGTTAGTAGGGGGTCAGGGACATAAAGTGGGTCAATCTGATTCGGAAATAGAAAGCTATAAAAGGTTACTGGAGTTCGCAAGAACCAATTTTGGAGTGGATTATCCAGCATTCAGGTGGTCTGCACAAGACTATAAATCTATAGACAATATTCCTTACATCGGAAATCTTACTTCAAATGATGAAAATATATTTGTAGCGACGGGATTTAATAAATGGGGTATGAGTAAGGGCAGTTTCTCCAGTATTCTGATAACAGATTTAATCAGTGGCATTCATTCTAAGTATGAAGAGTTATACAATCCATCAAGAGGAGAAGTAAAAAGTAATTTGGGTAGCTTCATAAAAACGAATATTAACGTGGCAAAAGAACTTATTAAAGGGAAAATTTTTCCGGATGAGATGGACTTAAATGACATCAAAAATGATGAAGGCGGGATTATTAAGTACCATGGAAAAAGAATTGCTGCTTATAGAGATCCCAAGGGAAAACTCTTTTTATCGGATAGTACCTGTACTCATCTGGGGTGCGAACTGGAATTTAACAATGCTGAAAGAAGTTTTGATTGCCCATGTCATGGGTCTAGATTTAATTATGATGGAAAAGTGATCGAAGGAGTTGCAAATACTGACTTAAAGAGAATTGATTTATAATTTTGAAATGCAGACAGCAACAACAGATAATCTATTGATCTCTCCTAAACAGGCTATAACCATAGGTTTGTGTTAACTGGATGGAAATAGCTCTCTACTGCCTGATTAATCATCAAATGAGGTATGATTTTGATCTTACATAATTCGATGATGCAGGTGCCCGGTGATTGAGCTTTTTTATTATGAAGAACCAATTAATATGAGATATTCCTGGGTCCTGGAAAGAGTAACAAACACACCGACAAAAATTCACCTCCATTTGAAAAAGGAAAGACAACATTGAAGAGACTATTCATCACTTTCATTATTTCAATATTTTTTTTAACAAACTGTACTCGTTTAAGTGATGGGCCAAAAAACACTTATTATGAGTTTGAAGAATTTTGTGCTGAAGGTGATTTAAGCGCTGCAACTTTATTGGTGACGCAACAAGGGATTGATGAAAATAAAAAATATGACGTTTGCGTTTTAACGCCTAATAATTATTTCAAATTGTTTGAAACAGGCCAATACAGCTTGGATGATCCCAATCCAACAGTGGAAATCCACGGTGGAATTGCTTTATTAAGCTGGAGAACATCTGATACTAAAATCGTTATGATCATGGATAAGATTGATGGAATTTGGAAAATCCGTACCACGTTGGTAGACCCAGAAGCGATAATAAATTGAAGACCTATATTTGGAATATATCAATAAAAAAATTCTTGTGATAACGATAAAAATGATTCAATTAATTAAAAGAAAAAACAGCCTTTTCAGCTGCTTTTTCTTTCCCTTAGTATTCTTCGTCCTCATCCAGCCAGTCATCTTCGTCTTCTTCGTCTAAACTGGTCAATTCCCCCCATTCATCCGCTTCATCTTCATCGTCATTATCCCAGGGTTCTTCAGGTATAGAATCAGCAGAGGGTGTGTAGGTTAAACAACCTTTGTCGGGGTCGAGTTCAATCAATGCCGCGGAACAAAACCCTTCATCTAAAAACTCACAATCCTCATAATGACATCGAATCTTTGGCATTTATAATTTCCTCCTGATATATCAAATTTAGTCTAGATTGTTTTCTCTTTGCTCGTTGCGTAATGTTATGAGAGAAAGGAAAAAAACTATTGTCATTGTGGTGGCAGAAACAATACAAAATGGACAAACCGCTTTAATAACAGCAAATTGCAGGTATGTCAAATAAATTGAAAATAAAAAACCAATTAATGCGATACCAAAAACAAAAATGCTGCCAAAATCGACAAGGAATTTTACTCGATTTTGTAAAGTTAATATCAAAATTATGCTTAAATAAGCGAGGATGCCAAATAATGAGATTGGTATTCCATTCCATTCTGAATAACTGCTGTTATTTACTGTCCAACAATCGCCAATGCCTTGTATACATAAAGCTTTATTGTCTGTAAATTTAATAATTGTTAGATAGATCGCATCCAGGCTTCCGAGAATGGCGATTATTATCGTACCAATTTTTAGCTTCATAAACTCGTTAAATCCAAAAGAAATTTACCTTGTTACCTTTAGGCAGGGATTTTACACCAGCAGGAATAATCAGTAAAGCGTTTGCACAAACTAATGAGTATATATTTCCTGAACCCTGATGACCGGTGAGTTTAGCCAGATAGTTCCCCTGGTCAAACAAAACTTCTGCCCGTAAATAACTTTCCCGTCCATCAGAATTGATTTCTTCATTCAAAATGGCGGTGTGGAGGTCGATATTTTTCTGGATGCCAAGTAATTGATGGATGATTGGTTTAATGAAAATCAGCGTTGAAACGAAAGCTGAAACTGGATTTCCAGGTAAACCGATAAAAGGTATCTGCATATATTCACCAAAGGTGAGTGGTTTACCCGGCCGCATATTTACTTTCCAGAAATTCAGAATTCCATCTTTGAGGATAACTTCACGAATGAAATCATAGACGCCCACACTGACACCGGCAGTAGAAACGAGCAAATCAATTTGCAATGATTGAACGGACTGTAATTTGTTGTGAATGTCAGCCAGGTCATCCCTGGCTATGCCCAGGTCAATCACTTTAGCACCGAAAGACTCGATTAAACTTTTGATGGTAATGGTATTTGAGTCATAAATTTTACCTGGCTGTAATGTCTCTCCCGGCTTTGCGAGTTCATCTCCGGAAGACAATAAAGCTATTACTGGTTGCGCAACGGTTTCAATTTTTTCGAACCCCTGAGCGGCTAAAAAACCCAAATCCTGTGGCCTTAATAGATGCCCTTTGGAAAATATTTTTTCACCTTTTCGGATATCCTGTCCCTGTGGACGCACATAATCTCCGGGTGAAACTGATCTAAACACCTGGATACAGGAGGGTAATTCTCTTTGATAATACCGATCTGAAAAATTGGTGTCCTCCACAGGTACAACTGCATCTGCCCCGGGGGGTAAAGGAGCCCCGGTCATAATTCTGGATGCCTGACCGGAATTAATTGTGTGCCTGGGTGCCATACCAGCTGCGATATCTTCAACAACGTCCAATTTGACCGGGTTTTGATTTGATGCATCCTGGATATTTTCTGAAATCACAGCAAAGCCATCCATACTTGAATTGTTAAATGGGGGCAGGTTCAGGATGGCAAAAATATCGGTAGATAAAACTCTTGCCAGCGAAGCAGTCAATGATAATAAAACACTGTTTTTGATCTGAAATTTTTCAAGAATGATATTTCTTGCTGATTCTACTGATAATAATGTTTCCAACGAGTTGTTCCTGCTTTTTACGTAGATCGCATTCGATAAGCTTCCATCACATTTGGTAAGTTTTCAATGCGAGTTAACAACCGACTGAGTTGAGATATATCACTCACTTCGACAGTTAATTTAATGGTTGCTAAATTATGGGAAACTTTGAGTTCGATGTCAATCAAATTTCCACCCTCTGCGGTTAATACATTGGAAATATCACCCATCAATCCCTGGCGATCGTACGCTTTTACCTGTATGGCGACCGGATAGGTCTTTTGAAGTTCACCCCAGGATACTTTGACTATTCTCTCTCTATCAGTCATGCGCAGCATATTGGGGCAATCGGCACGATGAATGGTTGCCCCACGACCACGGGTGATATAGCCGACAATATCATCCCCCGGCGCTGGTTTGCAACATCTTGCCAACACAGTTAAAAGTCCTTTTAACCCAAGCACTGTTATGGAATCGCTGGACATGGGTTGGTCCGATGCAGGTTTGGAGACTAATAATGGATCTTCTGTTTCTGGTTCAGTGTCCATCAGTTGATTGATGACTCTGCTGATTGATATATCTCCGCAACCAATCCCGACATAAAGATTTTCGAGATTTTTAATCTCATTACTTGAAAGCAGATCATCGAGACTGGAGTTTTTTATCCCCAACCTTTTGATCTCCCGTTCCAACATTAACTTACCCTGGGTCGCATTTTGATTACGATCCTGTTTCTTAAACCAGTTTCTAATTTTGGATTTTGCCCGTTGGGTTTTCACCAAACCCAGGCTTGAATTTAGCCAATCCCGGCTGGGGCCGCCCTGTTTGGCCGTTAATATTTCAACTTGATCCCCTGTTTTTAATGCGTAATCTAAAGATACTAATTTCCCATTTATCTTTGCACCGCGACAGCGATTCCCGATTTCGGTGTGCACATGATAGGCAAAGTCGATGGGAGTGGCACCGGAAGGCAAATCAATGATATCTCCGCGTGGAGTAAAGATATAAACACGATCCTGAAACACATCGCTCTTCATTCCATCGACAAATTCCTGTGCGTCCTCCACTTCCTGACGCCATTCCATTAAGCGCCGCAGCCAATTAATGCGCTGCTCATACGTTTGATCCCGTGGACCACGTTCTTTATAGCGCCAATGCGCGGCGATACCAAACTCTGCATTTTGGTGCATCTCAGCGGTTCGGATCTGGACCTCAAGTGGTTTGCCGTCTTCGTAAATGATGGCCGTGTGCAGGCTTTGATAAAAATTATCTTTTGGAGCAGCGATGTAATCATCAAATTCATGCGGAATCGGTCGCCAATGCGTATGAATGACACCCAGGGCTGCGTAACAACTGGGAACATCATCTACAATAAGACGCACCCCGCGCAAATCGAGTACCATATCGAAAGGCTTGTCTTTCTCCACCATTTTTTTATAAATGGAATAAATATGTTTGGATCTACCGGAAATTTCGATATTTTTAATGCCAGCATTCAACAGCACTTTTTTCAAATTTTCTTTGATGTGACCAATTTCCTGTTCACGGTCTCCTCTTCGAACAGAGAGGTTGTTGGCTAATTCTTTATACTTTTCCGGGTTCACATACCGAAATCCGAGGTCTTCAAGCTCCCATTTGACCTGCCAGATACCGAGTCGATTGGCGAGTGGAGCAAAAATATCAAGAGTTTCCTGAGCGATTCTCCTTCTTTTACTTTCTGGCATATAGCCGAGCGTGCGCATATTGTGTAGTCGATCAGCCAATTTGATCAGGACTACTCTGATATCATCACCCATCGCCAGAAAGACTTTTCTTAAAGTCTCATTGGTTAAATCTTTTTTACGATCGCGTACGGTAGGGAAGATGTCTTCTGAAAAATCTTCATCATCTTCGCCATCATCGCTTAAGGAGGTTTGGTCTTGTTTGGTAATCTGATCCCCACGGGAAACACGGGGGAGGTTGGTTAATTTGGTGACACCATCGACGAGTCTGGTGATTTCTTCACCAAAATTATTTTTGATATCCAATGTCGTTATGGAGCTATCTTCAACAGTGTCGTGTAATAAACCGGCTATCAGCACGGCAGGAGGAACTTTTAATTCTGCAAGAATTGCTGCCACAGAGACACAATGGGTGATATAAGGCTCACCGGAAACTCGAGTTTGACCTTCGTGAGCTTTTTCAGCAAATTTATAGGCTTTCATTACCATTTCGCGATCAACGAAATTGTAATTTTCTGGTAATGATTCCATCAATGTCTCTATTTTCATATTGTTCACTCTCGAGCTAGATTATATCCAAGAAAATGTTTTTATTCGTGAAATTCTCATTGTTATTAAATTTCTAATAATCGTCAACAGTAAATCCCTATTTAAGGAGGTTGTCGTGTGTTTTCTGAGTGAACGTATATTCACCAAAAAATTGAGCTCCAAATAATTGACATGATCCCGTCAAAAAGAAGGGGTAAACCTGAAATCAAAAAAACTTGTGTTCCAGGGAAAAATCTCCCAGTTTGCCATTTTGTGATTGGGATTTGATTTATTTCAATAATTCCTGACCACTGAAGTCTCTATCCGGGGCAACAAACGGTAGAATTTCGTGGTCCTGGGCGGTGAGCGAGTTATTTACAAAGCGTAGTAATAATTCACCCATTCCAGGTCCAAGCATAAACCCCTGACCGCAGGTGCCAGCTGCGTGCAAAAACCCTTCAACGTTTTTCGCCCAACCGATAATTGGGAAACCATCAGGTGTCATCGGGTACAAACCGCGCCAGGTTCTGCGGACGCGAATATTTTGTAATCTCGGCATAACTTCAATCATCCTTTTGGCTACCATCGGCAGGAACGAACTTGTTTCTTCGACATCAAAACCCCAGATATTAGGCTTCGGTGTAATGCAGAAAATAATTTGTCCGGTTGAGTGTTGATAAAAATAGAAATTTGACGATCCAGGTTGTGGCCGAATATCCACTACCATTGGATCCAAAAAGTGTGCAACAGACTCAGTGATAGCCGCTTCATGACTATCTGGATTTACCGGAAGATCAATATCGGCTAATTTTGCGACATTTTTTGCCCATGGTCCGGCAGCATTAATCAAAAAATCAGATCCATATGTCGCGTGATTTGTTTTAATTGCTTTGATTTTTCCACTGGAGATTATAATTTCCTCAACCGATTCATTGAAATGAAATTCAGCGCCCAGATTGACTGCCTGACGATAGAATGAATGCGTTGCCAGAAGTGGTGATGCGCTGCCATCGTCCGGGGAAAAAGTCCCGCCCAACAATCCATCGGGGTTGACATCCGGAACAATTTCTAAAAATGCTTCTTTATCCAACCAATCAATATTGAGACCAAATTCTTTTTGTTTTCTGAGTAATTCTTTTAATGTTTTTTCTTCCTGGTCACGAAAAGCTACAAAAGTATAGCCACCTTTGAACCAATCGATATCATCTCCATAGTTTTCCTTCCAGGATGAAAATATTTCAATTGACCTCAGACAGAGTCTGATTTTCGCAGGGTCTGAGTGAGTCGCCCGAATACCGCCAATGGCACGTTTGGAAGATCCCTGACCAACACTGGGGAATTTATCAATCACAAGCACCTTAAAACCGGCTTTAGCGAGGAAAAACGCTGTAGGAGCACCAATTGACCCTGCACCGATGATAATCACATCATAATGTGGATAATTTAGATCAGTCATCAACTTTTTCCTCGTTTTCATTTAATCCTGCAAAAATACCAAGAGGAACTTCCATGAACAAAGGTCTTTTGGTTTGATCGGTGACTTCCTCATCGGGAATACCTTCTTCGCGGAAGATGCGTTTGATGATGGAAGTGCAGGTTTTTGCTCCACAAGATCCCATGCCTGCCCTGGTGACTGTTTTGATCTCATTGAAATCGCGGATTCCCTGTCGAATTAAGGATCGGATTTCACCTGCTTTCACCCTTTCACAGCGACACACAATCATATCGTCATCCAAATGTTGAACGTAATGATCCATGGGATGCGTGATTTGGCTTTCCTGCATGCGAATTCCGGCAATTCTCGAAGCGATCTCGCGCGGAGCCTGAACGTGAATCACCAGCGTTCGATCACTTTCTGGGATGCTATGAACCGATAATACTTCAAAATCACCTAATGGTTCACCTTCTGTATCCATTGCAGTTACCAAATCTTTTTGCTGGATAGGATCGCGATTGAATTCATACGGTATCGAGACGGTTGGCATGTTCTTGTTATTTCGATAATCCACCAGAGTTATTGCCAATCCAGGACACCCCGCCACGCATTGTTCACAAACCTCGCAGCAAAAACCATCGCCCAGAAAGACAGGAGTACTACGAATATCTTTCCGATCGATAAAGATTAATCCATGGGGGCATAAGGCTGAACACGGATCACAGGGTATTTCCTGCGTGCAATGGATGATTGGGAAAACACCTTCTTCGATTTCTGGATATTGAATATTTTTGTTTGTTCCTGGTTTTGATTTTAAAATCTCGGAGGTTTTATATAATGAAGCTGGAATTTCCCCAACATCAATTCCTAATTCTCTGGCTATCTCCAGACCACGGATTTTTCCGGCAATGATAGCCGCTGATGCTTCTGCAATTTCCTCAGCATCTCCTCCAACAAACGTCTTTATTCCATATTCGATACCTTTTTTGTAAAACTCATTGACAGGATCTAATCCCACAGCAACAAGAAGACTGTCGCATTCAAATGATTGTTCGGTGCCGGCGATTGGTTTAAAATTTTCGTCGACGGCAGAAATCGTTACTGACTCCACTTTATCTTTCCCATTCGCGCTGACGATTGTATGAGAGGTCATAATCGGGACACCCATGCGCATTAATTTATCTTTGTGAACTTTGTATCCGCCACATTCAGGAAGGGCTTCCACCAAACCTACCACTCCAATGCCTGCCTGAAGGGCGTGGTAGCCAGTGATTAAACCGACATTTCCACCCCCAATGATAAATAATTTTTCAGCCGGACGGACCAAATCCCGATTCACCAGGGTCTGAAATGCACCTGCTCCATACACCCCAGGAAGTGTATTCCCCTGAAATGTGATGAACTTTTCGCGAGCGCCGGATGAAACCAACAGGATATCAGGTTTAATCAGCAAGTATGTGTCACCATTTTTTAATACACCTACTTTTTTATCTGAGTAAACTGCTAATGCGGTTGAATTGAGCCAGATATCCACACTGGAATGCCCATGCAATTCGTCTTCTAATTTTGTGGCAATGTCAATTCCACGTGTGCCCGCAAACACAGCTTTTGTGGATCCAAAAAACCGGTGGGTTTGTAACACCAACTTTCCTCCCAGGCGGTGCTTATCATCCAAAAGAATTACATCAACACCTAATTTGCCAAGTTCCAGAGAGGCGGAAAGCCCAGCAGGTCCACCACCGATAATGAGCACAGGAATGGTCAGCTCAGAAATGTTTCGCATCCCTGGGATTTCTCCAATTTTTGGTAGAACCGGATATCCATCCAATGGTTCCACCTGCATTCCCTCGGTTACTTCTTCCATACAGGCTTTTTTAGGAATACCGTTTACCATCACCATGCATTGAGAACATTGCCCATTTGCACAAAAAATCCCCTGGGGTGATTGATCTTTGTGGTGATGGCCAAAAACCCGAATTCCATTTGCAAACAAAGCGGACGATATTGTTTCGCCTTTGGTTGCTGTAAGTGGTGATTCTTGCCAATAAAAGAAGATATCTGCTGCTGGTGGGATTTGGAGAATTGGATGTTTTTTTATTCTGAAATCTGCCATTGAATGCCTTTCATTTGAATGTATGTAGTTTTTGTTCAAAGTTATGGTTGTATTTAATTTGAACGAAAAAAAAGATCAACCAACATAATATTACAAAATTTTGAAAAAGTTTTATACTGTAAGAGTACATATTTAATTAAATTATCTGTCATAATAAATATGGCGAGTGGGATAGCCACTTTTCTTGGAGCTTTAATGTATGATAAAATTTTGCAGCTCTTTTCCAATTGGCTTCGGAGGTTTATTTCATGAAAAAGATAGCAGTATTGACTAGTGGTGGGGATGCACCGGGTATGAACGCAGCAATTCGGGCAGTCGTTCGTACGGGATTGGTAAGAGGTTGGGAAGTCTATGGAATAAAGAACGGATACGCAGGCTTACTGGCGGGCAACTTTCTCAATTTAGGCCCGCGAGATGTCGGTGGGATCATGCAAAGGGGTGGCACCATGTTAGGGAGTGCCAGGTCATTGGAGTTTAAAACAGAAGCCGGGCAAAAAAAAGCCATCCGAAACTTAAATTCTATGGGTATCGACGGGTTGATTGTGATTGGTGGAAATGGTTCTCAAACCGGATCTTATAAACTTTCTGAATTAGGGGTATCCGTCGTCGGGGTGGCATCCACCATTGATAATGATTTGTATGGTTCTGACATTACGATTGGTGTGGACACCGCATTGAATATCGCCTTGGAAGCTGTCGACCGTTTAAAAATTACCGCCTCCTCTCACCAGCGGGCATTTTTACTGGAAGTGATGGGCAGGAATTGCGGATACCTTGCACTCATGACAGCGCTCGCTGGCGGAGCTGAAGCCGTCATCATCCCCGAAGTTCCAACACAGCCAGAAGAAATTGCAAAACAGATTGAAGAAGCTTACGAAAAAGGAAAAGCGCATGCAATTGTTATCGTGGCGGAAGGCGCTGAATACAATGCTGAGAAATTATCGAATTATTTTAAAGACCATCAGGAAACAATAGGTTTCGATTTACGTGTAGCGATTCTTGGCCATATTCAACGGGGAGGTACTCCTTCTGCTTATGACCGTATTTTAGCCAGTCGGTTAGGGTCCGGTGCAGTGGAAGCGCTGTCCAGTGGGTTACACGGTGTGCTAACCGGATGGATACAATCGAAAATCACTTACACGCCACTGACAGAAGTGGTCGCAAACAAAAAAACCCTGGACAAATCACTCATTGAGCTGGCTTCTGTGCTGGATTGATCCAGGAAGTTGATTGGAAAAATTCAACTTCTTAGAAATTTTAACGGTAATCTAAATTACTCGTTTATTTAAGAATATTGTTCAATGTTATATTTGAGATATGCCTCAATAAATCCATTTAAATCACCGTCTAAGACCGCGTTTACATTTCCAACTTCAAAATCAGTACGGTGATCTTTTGCTAATTGATAAGGGTGAAGAACATAGGACCTGATCTGGCTGCCCCATTCTGCTTTCTGATAAACCCCCCTTAATTTAGATATTTCTTTTTCCTGTTCTTCCCTTTTTATCTCGAGCAATTTTGCTTTCAGGACACGAAAGGCAACCTCACGATTCTGTAACTGAGAACGCTCATTCTGACAGGTGACGATAATTCCGGTAGGAACGTGGAGCAGGCGGATGGCAGTACTGTTTTTCTGTACGTTCTGCCCGCCAGCACCGGAGGATTTGAAAACGTCAATACGAACATCATCCTGAGGAATATCGATCGGTGAATCGTCCTGGTCAATATCTGGAAGGATTTCTACCTGTGCAAATGACGTGTGTCTGCGGTGTGCTGCATCAAATGGAGATAATCTGACCAGGCGATGGACGCCCTTTTCTGATTTCAGATATCCATAGGCATATTTCCCTTCAATCGAAATGGTTACGCTTTTAATGCCGGCTTCTTCGCCTACCGAGCGGTCAAGAATCTCGGATTTAAACCCATTTTTTTCTGCCCATCGCAAGTACATTCGCTCTAAAATTTCAGCCCAATCCTGGGAATCAGTTCCGCCTGCACCCGCATGGATTGCCAAAAGAGCACTGCCATGATCGTAATCTTCTGAAAGAAGAGTACTTAACTCCAGTTGATCCAGTTGGTGTTCAATTTCAGTAATCTCAATTTCAAGATCAGCCCGGATCGATTCATCTCCCATGAGTGCTAAATCATGTGAATCTGTGATTTTTGAGTGTAATTGCTCAACTTCCTGAATTTCGTCACGAAGTTCGACAATTTTTTTTAAAATCCCCTGAGCTTTTTCCTGGTCATCCCACAGGTTGGGGTTTTCAGCTAACTTTTCTAATTCTGTGAGTCTTGACTTTTTTTCAGGTAAGTCAAAGATGCTCCAGAAGATCGTTGATTTTGACAACGTAATTTGCCAGGCGATCGATTATATCTTGCATAAGTTCTCCGATTAATTTAACAATCCGTCGACAAATGCGGCCGGATCAAATTCCTGAAAATCCTCTGGTTTTTCCCCTAAACCAGCATAAATGATGGGCAAATTGAGTTCTTTTTGAATGGCGAATGCCATTCCACCTTTTGCAGAAGAATCAAGTTTAGTGAGAATGACCCCATTGATGTTGACTGCTTCCTTAAAGGCGCGGGCTTGCATCAGAGCGTTTTGACCGGTTGTTGCATCCAGGATTAACCAGGTAGCGTGGGGTGCACCGGGAAGCGCTTTGCTAATAACACGGTTTACTTTTTTCAGTTCTTCCATCAGATTGAAGCGGGTGTGCAATCTGCCGGCGGTGTCCACAAACACCAGATCATATTGCTTGGAAATTCCCGCCTGAACTGCGTCGTATGCAACCGCACCCGGGTCAGCATTGGGTTGCCCAGCGATGACAGGGATATCGAGGCGATTTCCCCAAACTTCTAATTGTTCAACTGCTGCTGCTCGATAGGTGTCCGCGGCAGCAAAGAGTACCTTCTTGCCTTGATTTTTAAATTTCTTCCCTAATTTTGCCAGGGTGGTTGTTTTTCCGGATCCATTCACGCCTACAACCACGATAACAGCCGGTTTCTGACCGGAAAAATCGGGTTTTTCTGGCACGATAAGCTTGGACTGTAGTTCCAGTGCCAGATGGTGGCGTAAATCAGCTGTGGTAATGATTCCTTCAGATTCAACTTTATTGATCAAATCAGCAATCATTTCCGCAGTTGTATCAATGCCAATATCTGCCTGAATCAGCATTGATTCAAGTTCATCCCAGGTATCAATAGAAATTTCCGTGGCGCCAAAAAAATTTGCCAGTCTTCCAAAAGCTACTTTTCTGGTACGCTCTAAACTAGTTTTCCATTTGTTAAGGATGTCTGCCATAGCGTGAAATTATAACATAAGGTCAACTCGAATGATGGATTGCCAGCTGTCCGCAGCCTGCCTGGATGTCGATCCCACGCCGAAGGCGAATAGTGCAGGGTATTCCATTTCTTTCCAACACCTTTTGAAATTTTATTGTCTGATTTTTATCAGATGCCTGATAGATGGACTGACTGGTAGGATTGAGTGGAATTGCATTTACATGACATAATAATCCCTCTAATAATTGAGCCAGTTTCTGGGCTGTTTGTTCGCTGTCATTTTTCCCGGCAATCAACGCCCATTCGAAAGTGATTCGACGGTTGGTTTTTTCAATATAATAATGACAAGCTTCCATCACCTCTTGAATCGGATACTTATAATTGACAGGCATCAATGATGATCTTTCAGAATCATCCACGGCATGCAGACTGATTGCGAGGTTAACCTGCCTTTTCTCATCCGCAAAGCGTTTAATCATCGGCACTAATCCTACCGTTGAAATAGTAAATCTTCTGGCACCTAATCCCAATCCATTGGGATCCCCCAGAAGATCAATGGCTTTCATTGTGGCTTCGTAATTATGAAAGGGTTCACCCATCCCCATCAGGACGATATTGGTGACTTTTTCATCATCGGTTTTTAATTGTCGCGCAAAAAACAATACCTGCTCCACAATTTCACCAGCGGTCAAATGACGTTTAAATCCCATTTGACCAGTGGCACAGAAAACACAGCCCATAGCACAACCTGCCTGGGTGGAAATACACAGCGTGCGGCGTTGATCGTATTTCATTAAGACTGTCTCTATCGCTTTTTGGTCATGTAACTGAAATAAAATTTTCTCGGTTTCATTATCGTTAGATTTCAAGGTTTGGATAGGCACTAGCGGTTGAAATTCATACCGGTCAAAGAGCTTTTCTCTTAGACCTTTTGGGATGTTTGAAAATTCATCCGGTTGGGACCAAAGATTTTTGTACACTCCGTACCAGATCTGATTGACGCGAAAGGCTGGTTGTTTAAGTTCTTTGATCAGCACATCCTGTAGTTGTTCATACGAGAGATCATAAAAAATTGTTTTCACTAATTGATCCTCCAATCAGCCTGGATCAGGGAATTGATTAGAAGGGTTAAATTATCAAAAACCAGATGCGGTTTGTATGTTGCGCTATCCAGATCCTCCTGGTTTGAAATTCCTGTTAGCACAAGGGCTGTCAGACAATTCGCCTCGAGACCACCTAAAATGTCCGTATCTAAACGATCACCAATGACTAAAGTTGATTCCGGAGCGGCGTTAATCACTTTCATGCCATATTCAAACATGGTTGGTTTTGGCTTACCAGCCAGTTTTGCGTGTTTGCCGCTACCTGCCTCCAGGGCACGTAAAATGGAACCAGCACCCGGGATGATCCCTTCTGGTGACGGAAAAGTTGAATCTGTGTTTGTGTAAAAGAAATCAATATCCTGATGCAACACCAATAGGGCGTTTTTTAGCTTTTCATAGTTAACCTTTCGATCATATCCCCCCACAAAAGCAATGACATTTTTATCGCTATGATAAAAATCGTTTTCAAGTAAAGCTTCTCTCAATCCATTTTCCCCGATGATGTAAACAGGTCCGCCCTGGGGAAATTTGTCTTTTAACATTCTGGCCAGGGTTGTGGCGGATGTAATGATCAATTCTTGTTGTGAAGGAATGCCAAACTTGCTTAGTTTTTCCTGGTATTCGGATGGTGACTTTGTGCTGTTATTGGTGGCAAACGCATAATTAATATCGTTAATCTGCAATTTTTGAAAAATCCTGCCCAAATCTCCAAGCGGCACTTGATCGCGCCAGAGAACCCCATCCATGTCAAATATCAACGATTTAATTTTTCTCATTTTCCAAATCACTTAAATGTAAAGCCGGATGGCTGTTCGCTGTCCGGCTTTATGGTTACTTTGTCCAGAATTACTTTTTTGCAGGAACTTCAAGCACTTTATCCACCAAACCGTATGCAACGGATTGCTCGGCACTGAGATAATAATCTCTCTCAGTGTCACGTTCAATAGTTTCAATCGTTTGCCCGGTGCTTTCTGCCATAATTTCATTCAGACGTGCTTTCAAACGCAGGATTTCTTTGGCTTGAATTTCGATATCGGAAGCCTGACCTTGTGCACCGCCCAGGGGTTGGTGCATATGGATGGTGGCGTGTGGGAGAGCATAACGCTGACCCTTTTCGCCGGCCGCCAGGATCACAGTACCAAAGGAAGCAGTCATGCCAACTGCAACCGTAGATATTTTGTTGGGGATCATCTTCATGGTGTCATAAATTGCCAAACCAGCGTAAATATGCCCACCAGGTGAGTTGATATACATTTGTATGCTCGCTTCGGGGTCTTCTCTACTCAGGAAAAGCAATTGTGCAACTGTCACATTCGCCACCTGATCATTGATCGGTGTTCCCAACATGATGATTCTATTTTTTAGCAGCAAGGAAAAGATGTCATAGGCACGCTCACCTCTGCCGGATGACTCAATTACCATTGGTATTACAGATGAAAATTCAGGGATACTCATAGTCCTGTTATAACTCCTTTCGTCTTACTCTTTGGGAGTTTCCTCGCCCTCAGAGTCTACTTGTTGAGCGCTTTCCTTTGATTCTACTTCCAAATCAGGTTCAACAACAATTTCTGTAGCATCTTCAGCCTTGGCTTCCATGGGTTGTTCTGATTCAACAACCTCATCAGCTATCGTTTCGACAGGTTGTTCTGATTCAACAACCTCTTCTGCTTTTTCAACAATCGCTTCAGCCAAATCTTCTGGCTCAACCTCTACAATTTCACCGTTTGCCAATGCTTTCATGCGCTCAAGTGTTCTCTGGTTGTATAAACGTGAGATGGCATTATAAGTAACATTGTTTACCATTTCATTGTCTAATTTACCCTTTTTCCCTTTTTGATTAGGCATATTTTGAAGCATTTGAACAGTATCACTGACTATTCCTTCAATATCTTCTTTGGCGACTTCAATTTTTTCGTCCTGACCCACCTGGTCAATAATTAGTGAACTCTTCACCCGATTAATTGCAGCAGGGCGAACATTCTCTTCGATATATTTTTCCTTATCTGTTTTCATAAGTTTTAAATAGGTATCGAAATCCAAATTTTGTTGTTTCAGATCGCGTTCTAAAGATTTCAACATATGTTCGATTTCTTCGTCAACCATGAAAGGCGGGAATTTGACTGTAGATAATTCCGTATATTTCTGGATCAGGTCTGAATAATACCTGTCATCGTAATCCTGTTTTTTGTTTTCTTCCTGTTGTTCGCGGACAGCCTTTTCAAGTTCGGCGAAGTTTTCAAATTGTCCAAGAGAATTTGCGAACTCATCATCCAATTCGGGCAGTGTGAGTGTTTTAACGGATTGTATATCAGTGACAAATTTTATCGTTTTTCCTTTGAAGCGCTCGTCCTCTGCTTCTTCAGTGAACGAGTATTCAACATCTTTTGTATCACCTTCACTCATACCCATTAAAATCTTGGAAAAACCTTCATATGGCCAATTGTCTTTTTTCTCATCTTCGCCCATGACTAATTGCACTGGTGTTTCCGGCAGAATAATCTCTTCGTTTTCAAAGCCAGTCAGTTTGAAATAAACAACATCGCCTTTTTCGATCGGTCGATCAGCAGGTTCAGCAGTGGCATAATTTTTTTGCAATCTGGTCAGGAATTCATTGATTTCTTCGTCCAGAACGGGTTCAGGGTTATATTCTAATTTAATCTCTTTATAATCGCCCAGTTCAACTTCCGGTTTAAGAGGGACTAAAAAGCTCAATTTTGGAGGATCCATGGAAACAATCTCCTGTAATGAGCCGGGACCTGAAGGGGTTACAGAAGCTTCTTCCAATACTTTGGCATATTGTTCATCAATGAGCAACTCAATTGCTTCCTCATTGATTGCTCCTTCGCCGTACATTCTTAATATAACGTCATAAGGGGCTTTTCCGGGTCTGAATCCAGGAATTTTGGCCTGTTTGGCAATTTTTCTGGCAGCCCGACGTTTAAAACTCTCAAATAACTCAACCTCGAATTCGGCTTCGATTTTTACTTGGTGATCTTCTTGTGGAATGGTTTCAATTTTCAAAGCGACAATCCTTTATCTAAAAAAATTATTATGGGGAAGAAGGGACTTGAACCCTCACGCCTTGCGGCACATGATCCTAAGTCATGCCTGTCTGCCAATTCCAGCACTTCCCCACAGCCCCCAAATTATAAGCGTAACAAAGCGGTGCGTCAATAATCAGATATAATAAGGTGCTTATTTAAATCAGGAGATGAATCCATTGGGAAGAGTAATCAATCCGGATAGCAGCGGAAAAGAAAGAACAAAATTAACCAAAAGTATTGTAAAAGCCATTCGTGAATTAATGACGCAGACCAAACCTGATCAGAATACAAAGGATTTAGCTGCATTTATTGTGATAGGGTTGGATGGGATCTTCCAGAGTATTGATGTCTCGGTTTTAGCCTGGGAAAAACGTGGCTACTGGGTAAAGGCTGATCGTTTTCGAATGGATTGGGAGTGGACTTCGCAGTTTAGCAGGCAGATGAAAGAAGCATTGCTGCAAGACGATTGGGCGCAAGTGGCTTTGATCGCTGCAAAGACTGCCCAGAAATTCAGTCACATCAAAATCTCCCCGAATAACCGGATAGGTGAACCCTGGTTAGGAGCTTATTCAAGGCTGCCACAAAAATAGAGATTGGTTTGTAATGAATAAAAAAAGAGGTTGGTAAACACCAACCTCTTTTTAAGTTCAGATCATTTACTTCTTCAGGATGATGCGGGCATCTACCACTTTCACGCCTTTACCTTCTTCGTATACCAGAACGGGGTTGGCGTCAGATTCGCTGACTTCATCAGCCAGGTCAACGATCATATTCGCGTAACGGCTGATGGTTTCGGCTAATACCTCTCGATCACGAGGAGCTTCACCCCGAACACCAGCCAAAATGGGAGCGCCACGGATTTCGCTGATCATTCGTAAGGAAGATTTCTTAGAGACAGGTGCGACACGGAAGGTTACGTCTTTCAACACTTCAACAAAGATACCACCAAGGCCGAACATCATGGTAGGTCCAAAAGTTGCATCATTGACGGAACCCAAAATGACTTCCGTTCCCCAGGGAGCCATTTCCTGAATGGCAATCCCATGGATATTGGCATCTGGATTGTAGGCTTTTGCATTTTCAATAATGGTGTTGTAGGCTTCGCGACAAGACGCTTCATCTTTGATATTGACTTTTACCCCGCCCGCATCTGATTTGTGCAGAATTTCGGGAGAGACAATTTTCATTACGATTGGGAAGCCAACTTCTTTAGCCATGGATATCGCTTCTTCCTCAGTTTTTGCTAATAATGTGGCTGTAATTGGGAGCCCATAGGCTGCAAATACTTGTTTGGCTTCGATTTCAGTGAGCGCGTCACGACCATCTTCACGAGCTGTTTTGATAATATCTAAGGCTAATGATTTATTTGTATTTTTTAATTTTTCTTCTGGTTCCGTGACAATTTCTTTCATGAGGGCATATTCACGCAGGGCGGATAAAGCACTGATCGCCAGATCTGGTCCACCATAAGCAGGAATACCATTTTCAACCAACCATTGCATGGCCTTTTCTGATTTTTCACCACCTACAAAGGAAACACAGACAGGTTTATCTTTGATCCCGGAGTCGTCGATTGCTTTTTTGATCCCTTTGGCAATGTCCATTGGTTCTGTCATCGCAGTTTCGCAATATAAAACAGCTAGTCCATCAACCCATTCATGGGCAAAGGAGAATCGTACGGAATCATTGTACCAATCGTATCCGGCCATACCGGTGAGGTCAACCGGATTTTTAGCAGAACCGAAAGCAGGCATATGTTTTTTCAATTCTTCCTGAACATCTTTTGGTGCAAATTTCAAAGGAAGACCCACACGTTCGGCAGCATCAGTAGCCAGAACACCTACGCCGCCGCCATTGGTAATGATGAGCAAGTTATCACCTTTCATCGGTGGTTGGATTGATAAAGCCAGGGACAAATCAAATAAGTTACCCAGGTCAGTTGCCTGAACGATACCGGATTGTTGGAAAGCAGCACCATATACTTTAGCTGCTCCAGCTAATGAGCCGGTGTGAGAAGCGGCAGCTGCGGCTCCATGAGCAGAAACCCCAGCTTTTAGGGCAATAATCGGTTTGGTGACTTTCCTGGCAACATCCATAAATTTACGACCATCTTTGAACCCTTCAATGTAGAGGGAGATGGAACTGGTATTTTCATCCTGATCCAGCCATTCAACCAGGTCTGCAAAGTCGACATCAGACATATTTCCGATGGAGATCAATTTTTCGAAACCAACGCGGCGGGTGAATGTTGCCATATCGATTGCGATCAGAAGCGCACCACTCTGGGAAACCAAAGCACCTTTCCCAGGAAGCGGCAGAACCGGGGCAAAGGAGGCATTAAGTTTCTCTGCATTCGATAATGTTCCAACAATATTGGGACCTAAGATACGGATACCATATTCCTGGGCTTTGCTGACCAATTCTGCTTCTTGTTCTTTGTTACCGACTTCGGAGAACCCGGAAGTGATAATAATTAACCCTTTGACGCCTTTTTTGCCAGCTTCTTCGATAGATTCCAAAACGAATTTTGCCGGAATAGTCACGACAGCTGCATCAATTTCACCCGGAACATCCAGCATTGTTTTGTAACATTTGATGCCTAATATCTCTTCCGATTTCAAGTTGATTGGATAAATCTTACCTTCATATCCACCATCAATAATATTTTTAAGAACACTATGACCAATTTTGGTCGGGTCTGATGAAGCACCTAAAACGGCAATTGATTTTGGACGCATAAGTCCATCTAAATATTGGTTATCCATGCTAATTTCCTCCTCAAAAAAATTCAAATTTTACTGATAAGTTTTTTTATTGATACAAATAAAATGCAATGATGCTTGAAAAGTGATAAAAAACAAAAAACCTCCCATGAATTAAATCATTGGGAGTTAATTTTCCAGACTGTAAATAACAATAATTTTATTTGTGGCCATTAAAGTCATTACTTAACTCTTTTATACTTTCAAGTTTATCATAATTTGGTTGTCTAACATCTTATTTTAAGTATTTTTCGTCAAACAAATGTACTCAGTTTTGTGGTATTTTTATCATCTATTTAAAAAAACTCCTGTCTTTTCAGGAGTTTTTGTTTCGATCATTGATATTGTTACTTATTTTTTAGTGCGGCTTCGATAATTTTGTTAACCCGTTTTACCAAATCAGCACTGTTGGGTTGAACACCTTCAGCGATTAATGCATTTTCGTAAAGTTGTTCGATGACCAATTCACGGACAGGATTTATCCCTTTGATAGCGGATAGATCTTTAATGATCGGGTGACTGGGATTAATTTCTAAAATTCTCTGAGGAGAGTCAAAATCTTTTTGTAAGTAACGATATGCTTTTTGCATTTCCGGGCTGGGACTTCCTTCAGAATCAACCAATCGAACCGGCGATTCCACCAGTTTTTTGGTTGTGCGTACTTCTTTGATTCTTTCGTTGAGTGTGGTTTTAAAGAATGTAAGGAGTTCGTTCATTTCTGCTTCACCGACTTCTTCTTTATCCGTCTCTTTTTTTTCGTCCGATTTTTTCTCAGGTAAATCCAAATCCTTTGATGTTACATTGACGAGATCATAATCTTTGTACTTGTTAACCCGCATTAGCACAAAGGGATCAATTGGATCGGTAAAAGTGATGACGTCCAGCTCTTGTTGTTTAAAGATTTCCAGGTGAGGAGAATTCAGCGCAGAATTTTGATCTTCCGCGATAATATAATAAATTTTCTTTTGATCTGCAACCATCGCCTGAACATAATCATCCAGAGATTGCCAGGTAGAATTTTTATTGGTCGTCTTCACACGCATAAGCGCTAATAATTGGTCGTCATATTCAGCAGATGAAGCCAGCCCTTCTTTGATAAAGAATCCAAATTCTTTCCAGAAAGTGTCGTATTTTTCAGGTTCATTAGATTTCATATTCTCGAGATAATCCAAAACTTTGGAGGAGAGGATTTTTTTGATTTGAGCGATCGATTTTGTCGATTGGAATGCTTCCCTGGACACATTCAATGGGATATCTTCTGAATCGACTACACCCTGAATAAACCTTAAAAACTCTGGCAAAAGATCTTTGGTAAATTCCTGGATCATCACTTTTCTTGCGTATAGTTTTAATCCGTAGTCTTTTCTTTCTGAAAACAAACTTGGTTCAGCAGTAGAAGGGATATAGAGCAAGCCATACATTTGGATTGGTGCATCAATCGAAAGATGCAAATGCCCGATTGGTTCATTAAAATCCAACGTAAATTGATTATAGAAATCTTTATATTCCTCCGGTTTGACCAGGTGTGGTTGTTGGCGCCAAATAGCGGTTTGACGGTTGACCTGTTCTTCACTATCGTTGAGATAAATCGGATAGGGAATATAATCTGAATGTTTCTTAATGATTTGTCTGATGCGATATTCCTCTAAATATTCAGTAGCATCTTCCTTCAAATGCAAAATGATATCCGTTCCGCGATGTTCTTTATCACCTTTTTCAATTGTATAAGTTTCACCACCATCAGAAATCCAATGAATGGGTTCGTCCTCTTTATCATAGGATCGTGACCGGACTTCTATTTTGTCAGATACCATGAATGCTGAATAAAATCCCACGCCAAATTGACCAATGATGTTACTTATATCTGATTCTCCAGCATTTGCTGCAGCTTCCAGAAATTCACGGGCACCTGAATGGGCGATGGTTCCTAAATTTTGCATGATTTCGTCTTGATCCATCCCAACACCTGTGTCGGAAATGGTAATGGTTTTTTCATCTTTATTGATTTTGATGACAATTTTTGGTTCAACATCCGCATCCAACACATTTTTGTTGGTTAATAATTCAAAATTTAGCCTGGAAATTGCATCGGATGCATTTGATATGAGTTCGCGTAAGAAAATGTCCCTATCCGTGTAGAGAGAGTGGATTAAAATATTTAATAATTGCCTGGTTTCCGCTTTAAATTGATGTGTGTTATTTGATTTTGGTTTTTTGGTTGCCATAAAAATCCTCCTGAGGTCATATTCAGATCAATCATAATTCATATTTATAAGATTTTTATAAAAACAGGTTTCCTCAGTGGGAAACCTGCTCATTTTTGATTCTAAATCCCATTTATGGATAGCGCGCTTTGATGGCTGGGATCAGGTATTTTGAGAAGGCGTGCTGCTGATCGCAATCTGGTTCCCATCTCCAGTCTGTCTTTGCGGCTTGGTCATCGACGTCTGCTGGCCAGGTATCCACGATGCCCTGACGGGCGTTATCCGGTTCAAAGGTAATTTCAGCATTTGGAAACGCATCCATGACGATATCAAAAATCTCCTGTGCTGAAGGATTAAAACTTGTGACGTTATAAACCAATTTGGAAAGATTATTTTTTTCAGCTTTTTCGAGATTCAATAAAGCTTTGATCGCGTCAGGCATGACCATGAAGGGAAGACGTGTATCTGGCCGTACAAAACAACGATACTTTTGACCCATGGCAGCATGGTGCAGCATTTCCGGACCATAATCACTGGTGCCGCCGGTAGGGGTGGTGATTGCCGAGATCAGCCCGGGGAAACGGATGGCACGAAAATCTATTCCACTTGTATTTTTATCAGCAGCTAATTGGCGGTAATATTTCGTGTAGTAACGACCCAATTGTTCGCAATACAATTTATTACAGCCATACATGGTGGTGGGTTGGCACCAGACTTCTTCAATGATTTTTCCTGATGCATTTTTGGTTGCGATGTCTGGCAAACCGTAGACCGCAATAGAGCTAGGATAAAGAAATTTTACGGGTTTCCCTTGCCACGTCGCTTGCTCCACTGCCAAACGTAAAAGATTCAACGTTCCTTCTACATTAACTCTATGAGCAGCTTCAGGGTTGTATTCTGCTTTTGTGGAGAGAATTGAGGCTAGATGATAAATGGTGCGGATTTCATACTCAGCAACCAGTCTGCCCAGCAACATTTGGTCCAAAATGTCTCCCTGAATAAATCTTTCACATTTTGAGCGCAAGCTGTCATCCATAGGCATTACATCCAGGGCCAGAATATGCGCTTGTTCTTTTTCAGCTAAATGGGAAATCAATCCATGTCCTATTTCTCCATTCGCTCCGGTGATCAGGACTACTTCTTTTCTCATTCAAACGCTCCTTTATACGGAAAAGTGGGGATAAAATCGCTTCACGATAAATGGTAAATTAATTGTAATCAAATAATGAAAAAAATAATGGTACTTTTCGTCCCTAATTTAATTAAAAAAGCTCAGCAATCCGCCGAGCTTTCTCGTATTCATACCTGATACTTATGAGGTTACCGTTTCTTTTTTTCGAAACCAGTTCTTCCATTCCTGGGTTTCCCAAACCACCAAAAGTGGAGCGGCGACAAAGATAGAAGAATATGTACCACTGAACAGACCGACTAACAAAATGACTGCAAATTCCCGTAAAGTGATCCCTCCAAATAACGCTAAGGCAAGGAGCATGAATTCAACAGTCATCAATTGCGTATTGATGGATCTTTGTAATGTTTGTACGATTGAGTGGTTTACCAACTTCTCAAATTCTAATTTTCGGAAAATGGTGCTATTTTCTCGAATTCGATCGAACACGACAATTTTATCCTGCACGGAAAAACCGATCACAGTCAATAAAGCTGTCAGGAACATAGAGTCAACTTGCCAACCAAATAATTTTCCACCAATAGCACTTAAACTGATCACAATCAATACATCGTGAATCATTGCCAAAATACCACAAACACCGTAACGAAATGCATTCGTGATTCCTCTGAACGCGAAAGTGATGTAAATGACGACCGCCAAACCAGCTATTCCTACAGCTACCGCTGCTCTCTGGGTAACCTGTTGTGCGATGACTGGACCGACACTTTCAAACCGATTGATGGTGATTTGACTATTGCTCAGTGCTTCCAATTGATTTACGATGTCACCTTTTACCTGTTCATCCATAAATGGAGAACGAATGACGAGTATTGTCAGTTGATCATCGGTATCAACCGCAGTCTGGACGGTGACTTCATCGAAATTAAATTTTTCATAAATGGATACTACTTCTTCGGTGCTGGGTAGATTCGTTGTAGAGTATTGTATTTCTAATAATGTTCCACCTTTAAAATCAACAGCCAGGGGCAATCCATCAACTGCGATAATTATCAAACCCACCAGAATAAAAACAATCGAAATTGTGAAAAATATGTATCGTTTTCCTAAAATATTCATTATTTACACCCTTTCTTTAGATGCCAAACCACTTCAAATGATTTTCAGGATGTTTGATGACATCAAGTGAAATTGCGAGGAAGGTTCTGGTAACAAAAATGGCGGAGAATAAACTGATACCCACACCGATCGACAATGTGATGGCAAAACCTTTCACAAAACTGGCGCCAAATGTTGATCCGAACCAGAAGAGGATTGCACAGGTGATCAGAGTTGCTATGTTTGAGTCTCGTATGGAAGGCCAGGCTCGTTTCCAGCCTAACTCAATTGCCTGAGAAAGCGTACGACCATTGCGAAGTTCTTCTTTTAATCGTTCAAATATAAGAATGTTGGCATCCAATGCACTACCCGTACTCAATAAAAAGCCTGCTATACCAGGTAAAGTTAAAGTGACCGGAATTAATCTAAATAATGCAAAAGTAACTAAAGCATAAATGATGATTGAGAAATCAGCTAAAACACCAGGAATTTTATAGAAAATCGCCATGAATAAGGCTACCAGAATAAAACCGATCAAACCGGCGACCAAACTTTTCTCGAGTGAGTCCTGACCTAATGTCGGTCCAATGACGCGAATTTGTTCAACTACCAGTGGAATTGGGAGGGAACCATAGCGAAGTTGAACGGCCAGGGCATTTGCTTCGTCAACGGTGAAAGATCCTGTGATCGTTCCTGTTCCTTCCTTGATGGCTGTTGAGATGGTTGGGGCGGAAATTAATTTATTGTCCAGTACAATCGCAAGGAATTTTCCGATGTTATTGGTTGTATGTTCGGCAAATACATCGCGGCCATTATTGGTGAGTTCAAAATCAATTTGATATGAATTTGCAATTGGGCTATTTACAGACACTCCTTTTAAATCGATACCGGTCATAACGGTATGAAAAACAGGTTGTTCTGTTTCCCTAGTATCCGGGTCAGTGGCTAGAGAGTCCGGTGTGGGAACACTATCCACTTTGGTTGTAGATGCAAAATCAGTTCTTATTTCGTCACCAGGCTGGAAACCAAATAAATTGTCACCAATATCTACAAATTCAAGGACACCGGTTTGTTTAATTTGTTGGATGACATCCTCTGAGTTGCTTGCACCAGGGAATTCTCCGACAATCCGATTGGTTCCGGCTACTTGAAAAACAACCTCGCTAACTCCCAGTCCATTGGATCGGTTTTCCAAAATTTGTCTGGCAACCTGCAATGATTCATTGGTTATTTCTGAATTATCCGGAAGATCTGCTTTTAAAATTACTTGCATGCCTCCCCGCAGATCCAGACCCAGGACGGTTGAGACCGATTTGTTGATTAATGGAATTTGAGAAGTCGAGGGGAGATCGATCCAAATCACTGCTGCCAGCAGGACAAGAATTAGGATCAGATTGGTATAGCGTCGCTTCATGGGAAAATAGCCTCCATTCTTAGTATCTGCAGCAAAAAACCTGCACAACCCGCAAATTATACTCTCATATTCGTGTTATGTGTAGGAAGGCGCATCAGTTCACTTTCAGTGGAGCGCTTGACAGTTTTTAATGCCTGAGATTATAATTCGACGGCTTAGCATAATTGTAAATTACTGAATTTTCAGATAGGAGTAAGAAAATGGGTCCGCAGCCAAAAAGGAAAATTTCAAAAGGTCGACGTGATCGACGTCGCGCACATGACAGCATCACCTCAGCATCACTGGTTCAATGCAGCAATTGTGGTGAAATGAGATTATCACATACGATCTGTCCATCATGTGGTCACTACCAGGGACGTGAAGTTATCCAGGTAGAAAAAGAAAAGAAGAAGTAACAAAAAGAAAACTCCGCGAGGAGTTTTTTTTATAACGCCCAGGCAATTAAAATCCCCAGAAATCCAAATATTATGCCTACATGGAGCAGTAAATTAGATTGGGTCAGCCAGTTGTTGAAAATCAAGCCCATGACAAAATTTAAAATCACAAACAAAAGGGCAATAAAGATCAGCAATCCCTTCCGGTTTGAGAAAAAACCTGAAAGCTTAGATAGTAATTTCGATAAATAGAGCATATTATTCTTCAGCCTCATCCCGGGGGGATGAAAAATAACGTTCGTATAAAGACACATACCTGACCGGGATTTTCCCTTCTATTTGGACACCGCCTTTTTTATGGGAGATATTTTCAATGTTTCCTTGTTCATGAAATAATGAAATCAAGCGACCCTGCTGGTAGGGTAAATAGACTTTAACCGGGACATTACTGAAAAACAACTCAGATTCCACCATTTTTAATAAATCATTCACCCCCATTCCTGTTTTCGCTGATATGGCGATTGCATCCTGGTAGGTTTGTGATATGTCACTGGCTGAATCTGGGTCAGGAAATTTGTCAATTTTATTTAAAACGGTAATAGTAGGAATGCCATCAGCCTTTAATAGTGCCAAAGTGTCTTGCACGGATTGCCATTGTGATTGAGCACTGGCGTGGGTGATATCGACGATATGCAGGAGCAGATCTGCCTCATTGATTTCCTCCAGGGTTGCCCTGAATGCAGCAATTAATTGAGTCGGCAGTTTTTGGATAAAACCTACTGTATCTGTAAACAGGCAAACATGATTATCGGGTAAATTCACACGTTTGGTGGTTGGGTCCAAGGTGGCAAATAATTGGTCTGCCACATAAACTCCTGCGCTGGAAATGTAATTTAACAAAGTGGATTTTCCTGCATTCGTATACCCAACCAGGGCAACTGTTGGTATTTGCGACCTTTTTCTTTGTAAGCGGTAACGGCTGCGATGGGCTCTGACTTTTTCCAGCTCCTTTTTTAAACTTGAAATTTTATTCCGAATTTCACGACGGTCAACTTCAAGTTGAGTTTCCCCAGGCCCTCTTAATCCGACTCCACCGACACTGCCTGTTCTTCCAGCACCTCCACCTGCCTGTCTGGCAAGATGCGTCCAGGCGCGGGTTAAGCGAGGTAAGCGATATTCATATTGTGCCAACTCGACCTGTAAGATACCTTCCCTGGTATCTGCATGCTGGGCGAAGATGTCTAATATCAATGCAGTTCGATCGATGATGCGTACTTTATCGCCAAAACTTTTTTCTAATTCCCTTTGGTGTCTGGGGGATAATTCTTCATCAAAAATGACAACATCAGCTTGAGTTTCATTTACCAGCGTGATGACTTCCTGGACTTTCCCAGATCCAATAAATGTTTCGGGATTGGGGTGTGATAAGCTTTGAGTTGCTTCCCCCACCACTTTCAAACCCGCTGTTGATGCCAAAAGGCTCAGTTCCTCAAGAGAGTCTTCTAACGAGAGCCAATCATTCTGGTTATGAATATCAACACCAACCAGAAAAGCCTTTTCTGTATTCATCCTTGTTGATTCTGTATTTTTCTTAGCCATAATATCCTTATTTTGCCTTAATCCAGTGCTTAATTCTGTCCATTGCTTCCTGAATTCGCTCGGTTTTGGTACCCAACGAGACTCGCAGATATCCTTCGCCGTATTGTCCATACACAACACCTGGAGTTGTACTGACACCGGTTGCTTCTAATAAGTCATTGCAAAAAGACATACTATCTTCATATCCTTCGGGAAGCCTTGCCCAGATATATATGGCTGCAGGCGGCGTATCGACCTCAAATCCAGCTTCTTTCAAACCACTGACCACAATATCTCTTCTGTTTTGATAAATTGCATTCCTGGCTTTCAACCAGGTTTGATCACCTGTGATGGCGGTAATGCCTGCGTCAATGACCGGAGCAAACTGTGAAGAGTCCATCTGGCTTTTATAGGTGTGAATGTAACCAATAATATTCGCATTCCCTACTGCCATCCCTAATCGCCATCCGGCCATATTATATGCTTTGGATAACGAATTAAATTCAACTGCAACCTCTTTGGCTCCTTCAACTTGTAACAAACTTGGGGCAATATAGTCATCAAAACACACATCCACATACGGAGCGTCATGAGCAATAATGATTTGATTTTCTTTTGCAAAGGCAACAATTTCTTCAAAGAATGAGAAAGGAGCAATGGCACCTGTTGGATTATTCGGATAATTGATCCAAAATACTTTTGTTTGTTGAAGGATATCTTGCGGGATCGATGATAAATCAGGTAAAAACCCATTTTTCTTGAGCAGAGGAATTGAATAAATTTTACCCCCAGCAATTTTTGTACTGGCCGAATAAACCGGATAACCAGGATCCGGCACAATCACATAATCACCAGGGTTTACCAAGACCTGAGTCATATTAAATAAGCCCTCTTTGGAACCAATCAGACCTACAGTTTCCGAATTTGGGTCTAACTTCACGCCAAATCTTTTTTCATAATAATATGCGATTGCTTTCCGAAATTCTGGAGTGCCGCCCATGGGAGTGTAACCATGCTTGTTTGGTAAAGCAGCAGACGCGGTCAATTGATCAATGATAAATTTTTCCGGAGGTAAATCTGGTGAACCCATATCAATTTTTATGATATCGAGACCATTCTCCTGGAGTTTAGAAATTTTCTTCGCTAAGGTTGCAAAATAGTAAGGCTTAAAAGATGCAATTCGGTCTGCTGGTTTGATAAAAGAATTTATTGTCATTATCATATCCTCATTTTTTATTTTCAGGTATTTTATCCAAAAGCGGCAGTAAAATGTGGAAGGTTGAACCGGGAAAATCAGTCTCACTATATCCGGATGATTCTACCCAGATGGATCCGCCATGGGCTTCGGCGATTCCCTTTGCGATTGGGAGCCCCAGACCAGGCCCACCACCTTTGAAATTGGTTTTACTGCTTGAATGTAACGCAATATTGCCAAGTCGATTGAATTTTTCGAAGATGAGTGTCTGATCTTCGAGGTTTATTCCAATTCCAGTGTCTGAAATTAAAACCTCTATAAATCCCGGCAACTTCCTGCCGCTAAGATTAATTTTTCCACCATCTGGTGTAAATTTTATTGCATTGATGAGTAGATTTTTAAATAATTGAACGAGTTTTTCTGAATCTCCATAATTGATCAACCGATAACCTTCAAACTCCTGAATATTAATAGAAATATCACGGCCTTTACTGATGGGTGATAGCTCTAAAAGCACGAATTCAACAATTCTATTTAACCAATAGGGTTGATAGTTAAGCGAAAGTAGATTATTTTCCAACAAAGAAACATCAAGCATGTCTTCAATGATGGCGCGCAAGCGTTTAGAGCCATTTAAAATTCCATTGGTATAGACCAACAAATCATTATTATTTTGTTTAATAATCACATCGATCAGCATGGATGTGTACCCATCAATAAGCGTCAACGGCGTTTTTAATTCATGGGCGGCCACAGCGACGAAATTACTTTTACTTTCATCTAATTTTTCCAAATTTGACCGGGCGGTTTCGATCTGTTTCGAAAGATAATGGATTTTTTGGGAAGTCTCAATACTGGCTGTTTTTTTGAATAAATATGCGTAAATTGGAAGCAAAATGGTGTTTAATTGTGCAGTTTCCTTTGCTGAGCAATTCTCAAAAATCGTCTGATTGATAATGTGGACTAATTGGTCGATGATATCGTTAATCAGTACTCTTTCTTCTTCCAGGTCGGATTGGGTTAACGAATTAGCCCACGTCACAAGCAATGGGTCAAACCAGGATGGATCACCAGTCTCGACAGATTGAATGAGGTGATTATAGAAAGATTGAAATTGATCTTTAAGTTCATCCTTGAGTAATGAACCACGTGTTAATTCAATCACGACCCGTTTTTCAATCGTGGGGGAAAGGTGTTTCAGAATCTCTGCTGGTTTTGGCATACTTGAAGTTTATGATATTTGAGCAAGATTTTCCAATGTTTTACGGCACTAATAACCAATGATAAATGGTTGTGCCAATCATCTCGAGGCTCTCAGGTGATATTTTATCGATTGTGTCCTGGGAAGTGTGCCAATAGGGGTAGTCAAAATCAATGATATCAATCGCAACCATTCCATTCTCAAGAAAGGGGGTATGATCATCCAGCATACTATACTTGTATTCCGGAATGAAATGTTTTTCATAGCCTAATCCCGCCGCTATTTCCCAAATTTCTTCTTGAACGCCAACATCACTATTTCTTTCATAATAAACATTTAAGTCCTTGTCACCAATCATATCCACAATCACAACTGCATCAGGGTTTGATTGCAGGGTTTTGACGAAACTTCTTGACCCCAGGATCCAATCCCACCCCTCTATGCTTCCCTGATCTTCTGCATCAAAAAAAACGAGCCAGATATTTTTATTGAGATCATCCGGTAAAATCCTTGCCAGTTCTAATAAAACCGCAACACCGGATGCACCATCATTCGCGCCAGGGACGGGTTGCAATTGTTTTTCAATGTCAGAATCCATGTTCGCGTAAAAACGCGTATCATAATGTGCGCCAAGGATAATCCATGGTTGATCCATTGCTCCAGAATTTTTTCCGATTACATTTTTCATTAAATAACCATTTCGTTCTTCGGATTGAATTTCAACTTCCCATCCTTTAGATGACAGTTCATCGGTTATCAGATCAATCGTCTTTTGGTGTGCTGCACTACCTGGTGTCCGCGGACCAAAGTCCATCTGGGCCTGGGCGTATAAATATGCATTTTTCCCATCAAATTCATCCACTGGGTTAGCCTGACAACCCGCCAGAAAAACCGTAATGATTAAAGCAAGCAAGCTTATTTTTTTCATAGGTCTTCCTTTGGCAAAAATTCAGTTAGATACTTTTCCAGACTGGTTTTCGCTGCCTGTGCATATAATTTTGCGCGTTCACGTTTTCCTTTACCGGAAATAGGAGGAAGTATCCCAAAATTTGCTTTCATTGGTTGAAAATCCCGCATATCTGCATTCGTGATGTAATGAATTAATGCACCCAGCATTGTTTGTTTCGGTAATACGAGACACTCAGTTCCTGACAAAAATCTGCTCAAATTAACTCCAGCTATTAATCCGGTGGCTATATTGCCCACATATCCTTCCACCCCGGTTATCTGACCGGCGAAGAACAGGTCCTCTCTTTTCTTAAATTGGAGGGTTGACAATAATAATTTTGGAGAAGCAATAAAGGTATTGCGATGCATTTGACCATAGCGGGCAAATGTAGCATTTTCGAGACCAGGAATCAATCGGAAAACTCTCTTTTGTTCTGAAAATTTCAAGTTTGTCTGGAAACCAACCATATTGTATAAAGTGCCAGCAATATTATCCTGGCGTAATTGGAGAACTGCATATGGCCGTTTTTCCTCGTGAGGATTCCATATCCCCACCGGGCGAAGGGGGCCAAATGCCAGCGATTTTTCACCGCGTTGGGCTAAAACTTCAATTGGCAAACAACCTTCAAAGTACTGATTTGCACCGGCTTTGACACCTGTATTAATTTCCAATTCAAAATTTTTCAATTCAATTCTTTGTGCACTTACTAATTCATTAACGAATCGATCATAAGTCTCTTTAGAAAAAGGACAATTAATGTAATCTCCAATTTCATCTTGATCTTTTTGGTAACGAGAAGCTTTAAATGCAATTTCCAGGTCAATTGATTCATAATTTACGATAGGGGCGATTGCATCATAAAAAAATAAGTTATCTGATTCGGTTATCAGCGAAATACTGTTACTCAACGCCGGGGATGTTAGAGGACCTGAGGCAATGATAGTGGGGCCAGTGGGGATATCTTTGATTTCTTCCCTGAATATTTTGATGTTTGGGTGGTTGGAAAGGGTTTGGGTCACTTTTCGGGAAAAGAGATCACGATCCACTGCCAGGGCTCCACCGGCTGGTACATCAAATTCATCGGCAATTTGCATCAATAATGACCCCAACCTGCGCAATTCATTTTTCAAAACCCCGGCAGCGCGGTCAGGCAAATTAGATCCGAGCGAATTGGAGCAAATCAATTCAGCAAATTGATCGGTGGTATGGGCTCCAGTTTGAACAACCGGACGCATTTCAAACAAGTTGACCTTAAAACCAGCCTTGGCCAGTTGATAGGCTGCTTCACTACCTGCTAACCCAGCCCCAATGACATTTACTTTTCTTTGTTCCAAATTTGATACCTCAATTCATATTTTATATCATGAAATTCGTCTGGCATACAACTTGCAACATAGGCGGATATAGATATACTAAATGAGTGAGGACAAAATCATGCTCCAGTATCAATATCAAGTACATAAACCAATAACCACTGCGCATTTAGCGCAAACGATGACATTGTTGAGTCTGTCTGCTTTCGAACTTAAACAACAGATTGACTCTGAGTTAGCATCGAATCCCGCGCTGGAGATCATTGAGGAAAGGCGCTGTCCGCATTGTAAGCGGGTGCTGCCGGAGAATGGTGCCTGCCCGATTTGTTCGCGCCCGATGAATTCAGACATCAATGAACCCATCGTCTACGTTTCTCCCATGGATGATTTCATGCCGAGATCAGATTATGATGATTCCGATTATTCTGAAGAACCGTTTTCACCCGTCACCGATGACTTAACAAGTTATGTGATCAAACAGATTGCACCAGAATTAACCAAAGATCAACAGTTGATCGCTGTCCATTTATTGACCAACCTGGACGATGATGGCTTTCTCAGCGTAAATTTAATGGATGTGGCCAGATACTTTCACGTTCCTTTATCAGCCATTGAAGATGTACAAAAGATTATTCAATTAGCGGATCCCATTGGCGTAGGTTCATTAAACCCACAACAGGCGTTATTGGTTCAATTAGAAGTATTATCAGATGCAAACACAGTACCTGAGTACGCCTATGAAATCATAAAAGATTATATGGACTTATTGAGTAAACGACAGCACGCTGAGATTGCGAAGAAACTCAGGATCAGTGTTCAGCGCGTAGAGAAAATTGTCGAATATATCAGTGATAATTTGAATCCATTTCCCTCGCGCTCTCATTGGGGTTCCGTTCGTAATCCATCCTCCCCTGATACGAATGTATATCATCGGCCGGATGTATTGATTTCATTTGCGAATAATGATCAAAAATCACAACTAATTGTCGAGATTGTTATGCCGTATTCAGGTACACTGCAGGTAAGCCCGCTTTATAAACAGACAATCAAAGGAACCGATGCGGAATTAAAAGATGCCATGAAAGGTGATCTGGACAAAGCTTCCTTATTTGTAAAATGTTTACAACAAAGAAATCACACAATGCAAAGGTTGATGCATGAGTTGGTGATGATTCAAAAACCATATCTCACGAAGGGGGAAAAATTCCTGAAACCGATCACACGAGCGAGCCTGGCTGGAGAACTTGAGGTGCACGAATCAACCATTTCCAGGGCTGTTTCTGGCAAATCGGTTCAGCTTCCTAATAAAAAAATTGTTCCATTAGCAGCTTTCTTTGATCGCAGTCTTTCTGCCCGCACAATTTTGAGAGAAATTGTTTCCTCTGAATCGAAACCGCTCAGTGATACTGAGATCCAGAAGAAATTATCTGAAAGAGGTATTCAAGTAGCAAGAAGAACAGTTGCAAAATATCGAGCCATGGAAGGCATTCTTCCGGCACATTTAAGGCAGGCCCCATAAATTAATGAATTCTGAAAAACCAAATTGGTTCCGGGAAGTATTATTGGGAAAGGCACAGGATGACAGTGCCCTGATCTATAAGAATTTGTTAAATGTGATCCAGGATCCTGCGATATTAATTGATATTTCTCGCAAAGAAATCCTTAGTTTTAATGTTAATTTTCAGAAATTGACTGCTTACTCACCGACCGAATTACTGAATTTACCGGTGGATTTGTTATTTAATTCGGATCAAATTGAAAATACTGCTACCAGTGAACCATTCGAGTTTGAAATCATCAAGAGAAATAAGCAATCGGTGGATGGTTATGCCTGGAAATATGCGATTGACGATAAAAACTCCAGATGCGTGATTTTATTTAACGAAGAACAAGAATATATTGAGAAACAAAAGACCTGGCAGGACCAACTTTTTCTCACCATGCAGCAATTGATGCGGTTAATTGAAGAAGAAGACTTAATGATGGCTTTGAAAAAAGCCGTGAAATTAATTGAAAATTTCTTTGAGACACCGCATGTTTCCATTTACCAGGTGGAAAGTGATGTGCCCGAACTAACCCGTGTACCTGGTGATACGAATAGTGATTTATTACCGTTTACCTTGCCTTCCAGTGATATTCGTTTGGACCAAAAGACAGCAATTTGGACTCCGGGACATCGGGTGATCACCGAAATTCATAAAATTGCCAGGATAAGCAATTTAGCCTATGTTGCTACTTCAGCTTTAGGACCGGGAAAAAGTGCAACTGCATTGTTGGTGATTGGTCAGGAAAGAAGACAACCTCCAAAATATTTAAACTCCATCCTGGAAATGTTTTCTTCAGCAATATCCTCCATTCTGCAATATTTTATTCTGGTAAATGCACTTCGCACGAAAATAGAGCAACAGGATTGGATGATCCGGGTGAATAATGAAATCCTCAATCATGTCCAGGATGGGATTATCATTTTGAAACCGGATTTGAAAATATGGATCATCAATCCCAGTGCTGAGATATTGCTTGGATATCAATCCCGTGAAGTGTCAGATCAAACCGTTGATAATATTCTTGTGGGGCCGGATAGCTTTTTCCCATTATTAGAGTCTGCAAAAACCGATTTTGGAATTCATCGACTGGGAATTGTTCATATACATAACCGAAGTGGTGATTCGGTACCGGTAGACGCCAGAATTGTCCCGGTGGTTCAAAATGAAACGTTATTAGCGATCATCATTTATTTACGCGATGTAAGTGAAAATGAAGAAATAAAAACCAGGGCGCAACAATTGGAACACAGAGCTGTTTTAGGTGAATTTACAGCAGTTTTTGCTCATGAAGTTCGCAACCCGATCAACAATATATCCATGGGGCTGCAATTACTTTCCAGAAGCTTTAACGAGGATCCCAAGAACAAAGATATGGTGGATCGAATGATCCTCGATTGTGATCGCTTGACACACCAGATGGAAGCCGTATTGGCTTACTCAAAACCATTTGATGCAAAATTTGATTCAGTGGATATTTCTATCTTGTTGCAACGAATTTTGGATCGTTGGAAACCGAGAATGGCGCGGGTCGGTGTTCAGGAATTCATCCAAAAATCAGAAGAATTGCCATTCATTACAGCCGACCCAAGGCTTTTAGAGCAAGTTTTTACAAATTTAATTGGAAATGCTATCGAAGCAATGTCTGAATTGGAGAAAGGCACGTTGGCTGTGCATATTGAAATTTCAAGGGAAATTTCGAATTACCCTCAAATAGAGGTGAAAATTATCGATAGCGGTCCCGGCATCCCGGATGAAGTTCGTGGGCATGTTTTTGAACCATTTGTCACCACAAAAAAGGCTGGAACAGGTTTGGGATTGGCAATCAGTAAACGAATTATTACAGCTCATCGTGGTAATATTACGGTTGAATCATATCCAGGTGGAGGAACGGTGTTTGCCGTTTATCTGCCGATTAAACAAGGAGAATAAATCTCATGGGTTATACCGTTCTGGTTGTGGATGATGAACCGAATGCAAGGACACATCTGGAAGCATTCTTGACTCCATTGGGATACGAAGTAATTGGCGTTGGCACATTAACAGAAGCTCGCGCAGAGTTGCAGAAAGGCAATTGTGATATCGTGCTTCTGGACGTTCAATTGCCAGACGGTTTCGGACCAAATTTGTTGTATGAAACATTAAATATGCAGTTAAGACCTCCCATGATTTTGATTACCGGTTTTCCAGATATCGAAATTGCTGTTGAAGCCATGCGGAATGGTGCACATGATTTTTTAATAAAACCAATTAAGTTTGACCGTCTTGAGCTTTCCATAAAAAGAGCCCTTGAGCTTGTCCGGATGAGAAGGGAACTGGCATTATTCAGAAACAGCCAAAAGAATAATGTTCAATTTGTTGCCGGCGATAACCCAAAAATTAAACATGTACTCAGTCTGGCTGAACGATCTGCTTCCATGTCCGTTTCGGTGTTGATTACCGGCGAGACAGGTGTTGGAAAAGACGTACTGGCAAATTATATCCACAGCGTAGGTCCGCGATCTCATAAAATGTTTGTGGCTATTAATTGTGCAGCCATCCAGAGCACCATGCTTGAATCAGAATTATTTGGACATGAAGCCGGTGCTTTTACCGGCGCAGATAAAAGAAAACACGGTTTGATGGAAACTGCAGATGAAGGAGTTCTTTTTCTGGACGAAATTTCCTCGATGCCGTTAGATATGCAAGCAAAATTATTACGTGCTTTGGAATCCAAAGCATTTCGGAGAGTAGGGGGTAATAATCTGATTAATGTTGACGTTCAGGTTGTGGCAGCTTCCAACCGGAATCTCAACCAAATGATGGAGAATGAAGAATTCAGATCAGATTTGTATTACCGATTACGGGTGGTTGATTTACATATTCCACCTTTGCGGGAACGAAAAGAGGATATTCCTGAATTGGTAGGATTTTTTATCAGACAAAAAAATAGCAAAATGGGAATTAATATTCTTGATATCACACCACTCGCGATGGAAAAATTAATGGCCTACAATTGGCCTGGCAATATCCGAGAATTAAGCAATGCGATTGAAAGCGCCATGTTGTTTTGTGATACCGGCGTTATCGATGTACCAAATTTGCCTTTGAACCTGCAATAAAACACTGTTGGCATATAACTTGCATCATACCTCTAGAAGAATGTTCTGGAGGTTTTTTTTATGATAAAAGAGGATTTGGTTACATTGCTAACACTTGTTTTTATGGGATTGGGATTAATCTCATTCATCACCGGTTTTATTGTCTTATTAACCCGGGTTCTTGGTAAGGGGATAACACAAATCGCTAAACAAACCCAGAAAGTAGTCCAAAAAGGGATCACCGAAGAGATCGCTTCTATCATTGGAAACGCTTCAGTCCTGATTGATTCATTAAACCAGATGGTAACAACCGCTGCCGGAATCGGAGTCTTCCTGATGGTGTTAGGGGTTTTATTAATGGCGGGTTCTTTCGCATTATTCTTACGATTCTAGATTATTCAACAAAGGAGTTCTGATGAATACAACATTTTTTTTCCAATCCTTAAGGGATAGTCTGAATGAAAATGACCAGAAAATTCTGTTCGAATCGGCAAAACAGGATAAATTGTTTTTGAAACATATCAGAAACAATGATTTCTTTATGCAATGTAAGGAAGCTTTTGGAAGTTCTTTGGAAAATTGGTCATTGGGCAAAATTGCCATGTTATCTGTTGATTCGAAAATAGATGTATTAGGGAAAGATGTAAAAGAAAAATATTATCTGAAAAACGCAATTTCAATTTTAGATGAGACATTTAAAAACCATTCAAAAGAGATCGATTTTCAAAGAGCTGCTTATATGGGGTTGGCTTTATTTGAAAGAAAAAGAAAAAACCAATCCTGGTCAGGGATGTTACAAGAAATCTCAAATGGGTTTTCAAGGAAATCAATTTTGGTCAGATGGCGCACCAGTCTGGCAATATTATATAGTTTACTCAATGGAGATGATAACCTTCTGCAGGCGTTAATTGCAGAGAAAGACCCATACTTAGGCATTGGATTTGTAAATCATATCATCGCAGCTCAATTATTCCCTCAAAAAGAAAAGGCCTTCAAATTAGTACGATTGTTTGAAAAACAATCACTGGAAACACAAATAATTTGGTTACAAACATTACCGGTACAACTTCCTTCGCTTGCTGATCAAATCTCGAGCATTCTGGGAGAGTCAAAAATATTTACGGAAAGAGTAAATGAAAAACAATCAAGCCAGGAGTACGATTTTCTCTCAAAATTTGATCCGGATTTTAAGATCAATTTATTGAATGGATTTCGATATCAACTCGAAAAATCACCATTACAAGCAAAATCTAATTTCATATTGGCGAAAGAAAAACTGCAGAAAATATTGCGCCTCATTGATATAAACATAGTGACAGAAGCCTATGATGAAGTTCAAAATGATCTGACAAAATACATGCGTGAACCTAAATTTAATGATCTGGCCTTCGAACATGTTAAAGAAGGAAACAAATCTTCGTATGTTATAAAACCTGATTTCCCCAACAATGGAATTTTTGCAAATCTAACCTATGCTTGTGAGATTCTTAAAGGTGGAGAACCGTTGAAAGCCAGAGAAATTGGCGAAAAACAATTTAAAAATTGGCTCAATCAACAAATAATCGCCTGGCCTTCGTCTGAAACGGTTTCGTATTTAGACCATCTTGACCACAAGAAAATTATCCACTTACTGAATACACTTGGATTGAATGGGTTAAGTGCAGAATATATCAAATTCCTATCAGAAATTTCATTATCCATGGAGAATATGCAGGATGAATATATTTCAGGCTTGCAGACGCTTGATTTGATAGATGAAGCCTACAGTGAATTAAAAATGTCTCTATCTGGCACTGTTCATAACGAGGATGTCTATAAAAAGATATTTGATTTATTATCCAGAAACAACGTCTGGAATGCTCTATATACTGAATGGGAAGAATATTCTACATCGCACGTCATGTCCCAGGAAGACTGGATCAATTATGCGAAGGCAGCGCTCAATGCAAATCGTCTGGAAAAAACAAAAACGCTGCTGGAGGAAATGAAAACAGCTGGCGTAAACCGGACTCAACTCGATGTGATCAGTGGGAACCTGTTCTACAAACAGGGAGAATATGAAAAAGCAAGGGATCTTTTGGAAGAAACCACGAAGCGATTACCTGATTATGAAGAAGGTTGGATTATCCTGAGCGCTGTATACAACGATATGGGTTTAATTCAAAAATCCATGGAAACGTTACGACTGGCAGTATTGGCTATTCCAGACTCAGCAGTTATTCACTCCAATCTGGCAAAAAATTGTTTAGATCAGGAGTTATTTGCTGAAGCTCTTCCCTATATTCGGAAAGCAGTTGGACTCGATCCTGAAAATTCAAACTACCATCTCAATTTAATCAATACTTTACAGACTTTAGGCAGAACAGATGAAGCAGATCTGGTTTTGAGCCAGGCCAGGCAGAAATGGCCAAATGAGAGAGAAATCGCATACGTTGATGCTGTCCGCCAGATTGAAAAGCAAAATCGAGATGCTGCAATGGCTGCCTTTGATGTGGCCATTCAAATAAATGATGGTAATGTTCCTATTCAACGACTAATTTTGTATGTGCAAACTCTTTTGGGAGATCGACCTGAAAAATTCCTTCCGACTGATGGCAAATATAATAATGTGAGCACTTTATTGAATGCTCAAAAAATCCTACAGACCGCCTTAAAGGATAATTCTGAGGATACATATTATTTGCAGATGCTGCTTGGAGAAGTATATTATTTAACAGGAGAAGCGGAAACTGCCAATTCTTTGTATGCGAAACTGGTTAATGAATTCAAATCAAATCAAAACCATCAATCTTTCCTTTGGAGAGTGTTTGCTGGATTGGGATTGGTGAAAATTGACTTATCTGAGGTAGAAAGTGGAATAGCCGCGCTTCAGGAAGCAGATCAATTAAACCCAAAACATTTAGGCATCAAACAGAAAATTGCTGAAACTTATTTTTCTGCGGCTTTGGTCAACCAGGCTGAATCCAAAGCAGAGGAAATTTATCAATTGGGATCAACAAATATTGACAATTTGTTGTGGTACGCCGGCTTTATGACAAAAATCGGAAATTCTGAGGGAGAGATCAGAGGCTTGGAGCAGATTCTACATTTTGATCCGATTAATACAACTGCCATTTCCAGGTTAGCAAATATCTACATCTCCTCAGGAGATCTGAACCAGGCTAAGGTGGTTCTTGAAAAATTGGAAGGAGTAGAGCATCTGAATAGTCAGGATATTCGCAATGCGGTCATCTCCTACCTGCGCATTGGAAATTACCAGAATGCTTTGGATTGGTTCAACAAAATCGTTGATGATGTCAATGGAGTTGATCTTACGAAACGATTGGTTGAAAAAATATTTTTATTAATGGCGAATGAGAAATGGGATACAGCTCTTTCCGAAATTCAGAAGTTAAAAAAATTGGCATCCCATTCAAGATTGTTGTCATCTTTGGAAGGGGAATGTTTATTCAATAATGCAGATTATTCTGCTGCAATTTATGCCTTTGATGCAGCTTTTTCATTTCCGGCTGAGGGTGATTATTTAGTAGATGTGTCTCTTTTGGAGAATTCATTAATTCCGGAAAATTGGTTTCGACAGAAAAATAACGATTTCTCAATTTTGTATTTCCTTACGAAATCTCATCAAAACAAATTCGAATTTGATCAATGTCTGGAAATGATTGATCGAATGATCAAAATAAATCCAGAAGAACCCTGGTTATTTTTAATGGGTGCAGAATTTTCCATGCAACTGACTGACTATGATTTAGCCTCTGATTATCTTTTGAAATACAAGAATAGCTCACATACTGAAAATTCAGTAAAGGATACAGATTCATATGCAACTGCATTAGATTACGCCTGTGCATTTTTGGATGGTCGTGACTTCAGGTTTTCGTTTCGCGAGGAAGAGTATCAGGATGATTTGCGAAAGGTTCTGAAAGCACATCAGTTACTGGATAAAAATTTGTTTGAAGAGGCAAACCAACTATCTAAAGAGATAAAAAACTCCTGTGAAACATCTGGTTCCAAGCAGGAAGATCAATATGCTGAGATTAAAGACTCCGTGTTTCAACGGCTTTCATTATTGCTGGTTTGGAGATTAAATGAATTCCCGGAAGCAGCCAAAATGTTGGAACAATTTGATCTTGAAAATTCTTCAAATATTGAGAAAGCATATTTGAAATTAGCAATTGATTTTTCCTATATGGCAATGCTTGATCTTTTCCATAAGATCGATGTTCAGATGCGCAAGAGCAGTCTAATGGAGAAAGATATTGCTGATCCCAATAAAATGAAGCAACTTCTCACGATCATCAATCACCAGGGAAAGACAAAGGCGAATAAAAATCTTGAGAGCCTTTCGAAAGTCCTCATTGAAAAAGATTTTTCAATCGGATTTGCTTTGATCAATTCCAGGACACTACCAAAATATTTGAATTATGTTCTGGTTAATGCGTTGATGAAAGCAGGCAAGCATGAAACCATAAGCGATTATTTTTCAAGTTTCAATCCTGAAATTTATGAAAGCATGTTTTTCTTGAATAATAATGAAACTATGTCCATCGAAGAAAAATTAGCTTTTATGAATGCTCAAGTGCCTGCTGACGACCCGGTTTGGTTAATGCAGAATTCAAAGATTTTTGAGAAAACAGGAGATCTTCAGGAGACCATAGAATTCGCTGAACAGGCTTATAAAATTTGGCCTGAGGAAGAATTATGGGCGATTCGAATCGCAAATCTACATCACGAAACTGGAGATTTTGAAAGCGCTGATCGGTATTGGAAAAATATTGTCAGTAAGACGAATAATCCGAGTCGTGTAATTTTCCAATACATCAAATTGTTGATTGAAAATAAGAAAGCCGAGGAAGTCTTACAGCTATTGAATGAATATAAGGGTAAAGTAGCTGATTCATTCGAATATTATCATGCGCAAGCAAAGGCACATTTATTACTAAAGTCATTTGAGAAAACCATGATTGCCATTCAATCAGCCAGAAAATTCGAACCGGTTTCCTTTGAATTGGATTATTTGGAAGCTGAAGCAAATTATCTGAATAAAGAAGTGGGAAAAGCGAAAGACAAAATCAGTGAGATACTACAAATTAATCCCAATTACGAACCTGCTTACATTCTTCATTCAGTCATCCTGAAAGAAAATGGAAAATATTCAGAAGCTCTTAAGATCATCAATCTAGGATTGGAAAAATCTCCTGAAAGTAAAGAGTTGAAGGTTGAAAAAATATTGAACCTTAAGGAATTAGGAGAGGTCTCAGCCAGCTTATTGTTAGCTTCAGAGCTTTCTCAGCGGCATCCGTACGATTTGAATGTAATAAAAATTCTGGCAAATCTATATTATGAAATCGAAGATTATCAAGCAGCTGAAGTTGTTGCCAGAAAGAGCCTGCATTTACAATCCAACCAACCTGAAATCCATCTGTTATTGGGTAAGATAGCCAGACATCAAGGTCAATTAGACCAGGCTTTAAACCATTTCTCAAAAGCTGCTGTGGCTACAGGAGATGGAGTAGAACCCTGGTTGGAAATGGGCGAAATTTACCTGGACCAACAGGACTCAGAAAAAGCAATGGCAGCATTCCGAGAAGCGTATTCACGCAACAATAATGATTATCGTGCTTATTACAAGACCGGTCAGTTATTGAGGGACCTCAAGGATTATCAAGCTGCAGAAAAAATGCTCAGGATTGCATCCTCCCTTTCGCCAAAAGATACGAACATCCGTCGGCAACTAGCTGCTGTAATAGCATTGAATCTGGTTCACTCATCTTAGGAGAAATTAAATGGAATTTTCATACCCGAAACATGACGAAAAAATCAGCCGTGGCACTGTTATTCAACTGATCGTATCAGCTCTTCAAAATAAAAGAGTTGTGTTTGGTCGTCAATTGGCCCAGAAATGGTTATCCTTTTACCCTGGTGATCTTACCATTCAATATTATCTGGCTTTGTTTTACCAAAGAGAGAATCAGCTTGAATTAGCAATAGATGTCACCAGAAAATTAATCGAAACTGACCCTGAATATTTATCTGCCCATGAGTTGTTCATTACATTGCCGATTCCAGACGCAGAAAAAGATCTTTCAATGGCCTGCATTCATGTGCTGGGTGGGGTCACAAAAAATAAAAGTGCTTTACCTGCCTGGGGACCAGCTTTACGCGTCGTAAAAAAATCAATAGGTAAAGAAAAATTTGAGAATGCCGGGGATCTAATGGTGAGGATTTTATCCTTAAAATTAGATAACCCCATCATCAATTTATTTCATCTGAAATCGATCTATTTTCAACAGGATTCAAATGCAATTAGAAATTTAGCAGAGGTATACCACCACAAATGGCAAAATACTTTATTTTATAAATTGATCCTGGCTGAACAATTATTGGAAAGTGGTGAAGAAGAAGAGTCGGTGAATTTATTGCACGATTGTGTGGCAAAAGATTCCGCAGGTCAGATTGCGCGAAGATTGTGGGGAGATCAACATGTGTTTCTGCCATTATGGCCGGATGAACTGAGTATTCGGTTTGATTTTCAAGTCCCGGGTGAAGTGGCTTCGGATATGGGATGGAACCGGCTGCCAGAAGGTAGGTTTGAAGAATCAAATTATGTTTATGATGATCAAACTGAAGATTCAGCCAAGAACTTTTCTGGCTCGGCACGCAGCAAAGTGTTTATGGAAGCAGAGAAAGAATTTCAACGCATCGCGAAAACCATTAAGAAAGATTTTAGTGGAAAATTGGATGGACGCTTCCCGGTGTATGTCATCATGACCACCAGGGCTGGAATGATCCAGCAGTATGGAGAACAAACCTACAATGTGATTAATCAATCCATGACCCAGATTAACCAGGTTTTGCAGAAAAAAGCCGGTTGGGATAGTCTCATTTTCATCCCGGACGATGCGAAATCACAACAGAAATTAAATCTTGCACCTATCACGGTAATTGACCCCTGGAAAATAAAATTAGCAATACATGATCTGGATAGCATGCTTGCCAAACGTGGTGAAAGAATTGGTGCCATGTTAATTGTGGGCGGAAATGAAGTGGTGCCTTTTCATCGATTGCCGAATCCAACGGATGATGTCGATGATGAAATATATTCTGATAACCCTTACGGAAGTCTCGATAACAATTACTTCCTGACCAATTGGCCCCTCGGCCGGATAATTGGTGAAAAAGGACAGGATGCCGGGTTGCTGATCCAGCAATTGCGTCAGATCGTCAAATTTCACATGCGACCGAAATCGATGAATAAAGTTTGGGAAAGAATTGTCAGATCTTTTACCAATATATTTACCTATAAATATTTATCAAGTTTTGGATACTCTGCATCGGTTTGGAAAAAATCATCCACAAATGTTTACAAAGCTTTAGGCGAAACCAAATCGTTATATATTTCACCGAATGGCAAAAAACAATCTCTCACAAAACAGGATTTGGTGTCGGTTGATTTCGGTTATTTTAATCTTCATGGAGTGGTAGACCGCCCGGAGTGGTTTGGGCAGAGAGATTATCTGGATCCGCCAGGTAATGATTATCCTGTAGCTTTAACACCGGGTGATTTAATCAATAATGGTAAATCACCGAAAGTAGTTCTCACAGAAGCCTGCTATGGAGCACATGTATTTGGAAAAAATGAAAATGAATCGATCGCCTTAAAATATTTATCGCTTGGTACGAATGTCGTAATTGGATCTACCAGCACATCCTATGGGTCAGTTGCTCCGCCATTAATTGCAGCAGACTTGTTTGCTCAATTATTCTGGCAACATATCCGTGAAGGTTACCTGGTGGGTGAATCATTTCAAAGAGCAAAAATCTCATTCGTTCAGGAGATGATGAAACGTCAGGGATATCTGGATGGTGAAGATCAGAAAACCTTAATCCAGTTTGTCTATTATGGTGATCCATTCTTTTTGTATGAAGGCAAAGAGATCCAGATCAAACGGATCAATTTAATTGAGAGACCCGAAAAAATACGCACAATCACTGATTACAAAAATGGGGGATCCATCATGGAAATCCCGGAAGAGACCATGCAACAGGTGAAGGCCACACTAAAGTCGTATTTACCGGGATTGGATAACGCAGATGTAAAAATGAGCAGATACCAAATTGGCTCATCAGGATCTGTTAGAACGGATGGACAAAAACAAAATAAACCTAAAGTATTGAGTGACAAAGTCGTTGTGACCGTACGAAATCCGGTCCAAATTCATCAGACAAGATATTTTCAAATTGCAAGAATAACATTCGATAAAAAAGGCAGCGTTGTCAAAGTCGCTATGTCAAGGTAATATTGTCACTGAAAGTTTGATCGCTTATAATCATGGGCAAATCATTTTGCCCATTTTTAATTGGAGTCTACATGGAAAATAAATTTAGTGGAAATGAAATACGGAAAACATTTATAGAATTCTTTAAAGATAGAGGTCATACAGTGGTAACTTCCTCTTCGCTTGTACCGGGTGGAGATGCGACTTTATTATTCACGAATGCAGGCATGGTTCAATTTAAAGAAGTCTTTTTGGGGACTGATTCAAGACCATATAAAAGAGCTGTTAATTCTCAGAAATGTATGCGTGTAGCTGGAAAACATAACGACCTGGATGATGTTGGGCGAGATGATTGGCATCACACTTTTTTCGAAATGCTAGGGAACTGGTCTTTTGGTGATTACTATAAAAAAGAAGCAATTGGATGGGCATGGGAACTGTTGACGACAGTGTGGGGTTTGGATAGAAGCAAATTATGGGTTACTGTCTTCAAGGATGAAAAAGGGGAAATACCGACCGACACCGAAGCCGCTAAATTTTGGGCCTTACAACCTGGAATGAATCCGGAACAAATCCTATTTTTTGGCAGAAAAGATAATTTTTGGGAAATGGCAGAAACCGGTCCCTGTGGCCCCTGTTCGGAAATTCACATCGACCGTGGTGAGGCTTTTTGTGAGAAAAAAGGTGTTGCCGGCCATGTTTGTAAGGTTAATGGTGACTGCAATCGATTTTTAGAATTATGGAACAATGTTTTCATTCAATACAATCGGATCAATGAGACTGAATTGGAACCTCTTCCTGCGACTCACGTTGACACTGGGATGGGGTTTGAACGAATCGTTTCTGTTCTTCAGGATGTAGATTCAAATTATAAAATCGATTTATTGGCGAATTTGATTAAAAAAGTACAACATTTGACGGGGATGCGTGATGAGGAAGTATTTCAAAACTATACCCCTTACCGGGTGATTGCTGATCATGCTCGTGCAGCGACGTTTCTGATTGCAGATGGTGTTGTTCCAGGCAATACCGGTAGAAATTATATTTGTCGAATGATCATCCGCAGAGCAGCGCGTTTTGGCGGCAAAATTGGTTTAAACAAACCTTTTTTGGCAGAGGTAGCAAAGGAAGTCATCGATAATTATGGGGAAGCGTATCCGGAACTTGTTCGGAACCAGGAGACAATTCTTAGCAATCTCACCCGGGAAGAAGAGCGCTTTCAAAAAACATTGGAAGCCGGGCTCAGTAATCTTGAGGAAATTTTTGAAAACCTTAAGAAGAAAAATGAAAAAATTGTGTCTGGAAATGATGCGTTTGAATTGTATGCTACGCATGGTCTACCCCTTGAAATTACAAGAGACATAGCTCGCGAGCAAGGGTACGATGTGGATGAAACCGGGTTCAAGAATGCCATGGAGCAACATAGATTGGATTCAGGAGCCGGTAAAACTTTTGGGGTCATGGGAAATGACGATGTTGACAATTATCGCAACGTTTTTGATCGGCTGGTGAATTCCAACAAAATATCGAAAGACGGAGTGCTTTACGATCCCTACCATGACCTGGTGTTTGAGACAGAGATCATTGCACTATTCAAAGATGGGCAATCCATCACGGAAGCGCTACCAGGTGACCTGATTGAGATACTATTGCCAAAAACAGGCTTTTATGTAGAATCTGGTGGTCAGGTCGCAGATACCGGGCTGATTCACTCGCTGGAGAATGAATTTGAAATTGAAGTAGCGGGAATGCGGCGGCCAGCAGCTGGCATGATTGTCCACGTGGGAAAAGTGCTGAATGGTAAAGTGCAGGTTGGTAAAAAAATCCTGGCGATGGTGGATGGACAAAGACGTATGGATATTATGAGAAACCACACCGCCACCCATCTTCTGCATGCTGAGTTGCACCGTGTCTTAGGGAAACATGCCAGGCAGGCGGGTTCGTTGGTTGCTCCGGATAAGTTACGCTTTGATTTCACCCACCCCGAAGGATTGACTCAAAAACAATTGGAAGAAATTGAAAAAGGCGTCAATAAAGCAATTTTGGAAAATCATCATTTACAAATCACCCATAAATCCTTGAACGAAGCCATTTCTGAAGGTGCCATGGCACTATTTGGTGAAAAGTACGGAGAAGTTGTTCGCACCATCACGATTGGAAATCATGGTACTTTTTCCTATGAATTGTGTGGAGGTACGCACGTCGATGACACTGGTGATATTGGTACATTTATCATCACGAGTGAGGGCAGCACAGCAGCGGGCATCAGAAGAATAGAAGCTGTGACGGGGCGTGCTGCGTATGACTTGATTCTGAGGCAAACATCCATTTTAAAAACAGTCGCAGGGAAATTAAGCGCCTCAATCGAAACTGTAACTGAAAAAATTGATAATTTACAATATGAATTCGAAAACTTGCGCAAAGAAAACACCAGGCTCAAGCAATTAATTGCCAAAGACTTTTTCTTAACCAATTTAATGAAAGTGAAAGAGATTGATGGCGTTCCTGTTCACGGGCTAATCTTACCTGGTGCTGATAATGAAGCATTACGATCCATGACAGATTTGTTCAAAGATAAATATCCTACAGGTGTGGTGGTGGTATCCTCCATCATTGACGATAAACCGATGCTGGTTGCCTCCGTAACGGAAGACCTGGTCGCACGGGGAATTCATGCGGGTCAACTCATCAAATATCTGGCAGGTTTTGTTGGTGGTGGCGGTGGGGGGAAACCAACCCTGGCACAAGCTGGCGGCAAAGATGGAGAAAAATTACCAGTTGCTATGTCAAAACTTTATGATTATGTGCGGGAACATCTAAAATAAAAAAAGAAATTTTCTCATTCAAGATGATTGAGAAAATCCACAACCAACCGAATTCCAAATCCATTTGCACCTTTTGGCAGATAATTTTCAGCTTTGTCGCTTGTGGCGGCGCCGGCAATATCAATGTGCGCCCATGGCACTTTAGATTCAATGAATTGTTTTAAAAATATGCCGCCCATAATCGGATGTCCATCGCGGCCACCTGCATTTTTCAAATCAGCATCATCGCCCTTGATAAATTCGAAATATTCATCATCCAACGGCATCGGCCACAATCTTTCAAATGTGGTTTCCCCTGATTTGAATAGTTGATCGGATAATTCTGAATTATTTGAGAACAGACCAGCGCGAATTTTTCCCAGTGCGACTACAATTCCACCAGTCAACGTAGCAAAATCGATTATGCATTGAGGCTGGTAATTTCTTTGTGCATACGTCAATCCGTCCGCCAATACCAATCTGCCTTCTGCATCCGTAGATAGAATTTCAACCGTTTTCCCTGACAAAGTTTTGATAATATCGTCGGGGCGATAGGCTACATCAGAAATCATGTTTTCAGCTGCGCAAATAATGCCAACAACATTTTTGGGGATTTCGAGCATAGAAGCTGCCAGGACTGAAGCCAATACCGCGATTCCGCCCAATTTATCGAATTTCATGCCCTTAATACCATCTGTGTTTTTGATTGAGTAACCTCCTGTATCAAAGGTAATGGCTTTCCCAACCAGTACGATTGGTTTTTCGCTGGTAGGTTTTTCGGCAATGTACTCCATTACGATTAATCGCGGTTGAGAAGCACTGCCTTTGCCGACGGGAAGAATTCCATCTGCGCCTATTTGTTGAAGTTCATTCTCATCCAGAACTTTGACATTGAGTTTGAATTGATCTGCTATTCCAACACAAATGTCAGCCAGAGAAGGAGGATTAATGACATTGCCGGGTAATTGTCCTAACTCGCGGGCGTAATTGATGATGGATGTCAATTTCTGAATTTTCCTTATTTCATACTTGAGACTCGCATCCTCACTTTCAATTAATACCTGTATTTTTTCTTTCTTGAAATTTTCTTTGAACATATCAAAACGATAGTTACCCAGGAAAAAACCTTCAAAAAATGGTTGCAGATCAGAGAATTGTATTGAGGTCAAGAACTCTTTTGAAATAAATAATTGGTATATGCTATGAGATCTTAAGTATTTTGCCAGCATTCCCCCAAGTTTTCGCCATTTATCCGTAGTTATTTTTTTTTCCTCTCCAATATGGAGGGTTAATTTTTTCTTTCCGACCTCCTCATCGATAATAATTTCACCAAAACTATATTTAATCGGTGAATCTACTGACGAGGTTTGAATGACGAGGGAGAACGCCTGGTGCTCTTTAGTCAGATTAAATTTTAACACTTCTAATTCTGGTAAATCGATGTTCATTTTTCCTCCTGGAAATTTTTGTCGTTTATTATCCACTCTATTATTTCGGGTGAGCACAAAAATCTTACTCTGGGTGCCCCCATACCTTCCAGCCCGATTCCTCGGGATATATACAACAATGTATCATATATCCGGTACAAACCCTGCTGAAGTTTTCGACCGTATAGTGAGCCTGTAAATATTGCACCGTGGATCGGGAAACGCACCTGCCCACCATGGGTGTGTCCGGAAAGCATTAGATTCACCTGATGTTCTGGTTTTAACTCATAAACAAGATCAGGTGAGTGGTAAAGGAGAATATTCAGGCTGTTATTTTGAACTAAGGGGGGTAGGTTAGTAATATCCTGATGAGGTTGGTGAGTGCAGGTTATTCCGATGAGGTTTATTTCATTATTATTATGCCTTATTAATTCACTCGAATTCTTAAGTCGCTTTGGTTCCAGATTTTTTTCAATAATCTTCATGGTATCTTCAACATCAACTGCCGGGCTTCCGGAAACATAATAGATCGGAGAAAGTGCATGTAGTTTATTGAAGAATTCAATTACCTTCTCAATTGATTTTTGATTTCGTATATTTGAAAGATTTAGAAAATCACCAGTGTAAAGAATAAATTCAGGTTTTCTCTCCTCAACGATGGTTAATAATTTGTATTCTCGAACACCAATATTTTCAAGATGAATATCGGATAAATGGAGAAATTTCAACCCGGAGGAAATGTTTGGAAAATGGTGATGAATGGTGTTAATTTTTATTTTGGATGGTTCTATCAGAAAACCATAAATAACCAATATTGTTCCTATCAATTGGAATACAAGATTAATTGGGAAAGGCAAGTTAATAAAAAAGGCGCGCAGGATAAACAACAGAAAAACCTGAGATTTAAGGGGACCAAAGGAAATCTTAAATCCGGGCAACAAAGCGATTAACAGTGCATCTCCCAGCGCAAATATCATTAATATGAACCAGTTTTTAACAAAAAATAAAGTAAACATTCCCCCAAATAGAAACAGCAACAGCATGAATAAAATGGTAGGTACCTGGTTGATTTTCTGGAGCGCCCTTAAGATTTTATCGAACGGATTGCCTTCTGCTCCAGGAAATGAGGATCGAGTTTCAAACTTTTTTTTGTCCTTTGGATCAAGCTGTTTGCAGTCAGACATCCATTTATTGTACATAAACTTTGTTAAATAAAAAAATCTCCTATAAGGAGATTTTTTTAAGCTAGATTAAAGGAATGATATTACTGAACATGTTGCCAACAGCTGGCCCAATGAGATATAAAACAACAATAACAATTACAGCCACAATAGAAATAATTAATGCATACTCCAAAAGACCCTGTCCTTCCTGATGACGTACCTGTAACACCGAAACCTCCTTTCCATAAATATCAATAATTGTTATTGTAATATTTTTTTAAAAAAAATCTATAAAATAAACTGATCAAATTGATTCTTTCGACTACGAGTTTCCTGGAAGAGATGACGAATATGGCATGTTTAAAAAAACAGATTAAAGAAAATATACCTATTCAGAAGGTTAAATAAATAAAGCTGGTGGTTTAAGCCAGCTTTATTTGTAGTATAGATATTGGAAATTAAGTATTTCTTTCCGGAATCCAGCAGCATAGAACAAGATCCTTAGCTGCTTTCACTTCGTCCAATCTGCCGATCGGTGTGTTATGCGGTGCTGATTTCAACAATTCAGGTTGGGTTTTTGCTTCCTCTGCGATTTTTATCATCGCCTCTGCAAATAAATCCAAAGATTGTTTACTTTCCGTTTCTGTTGGCTCGATCATGAGCGCTTCCGGAACAATGAGAGGGAAGTAATTTGTGGGTGGATGGAAATTGTAATCCATCAAGCGTTTAGCGATATCCAAAGCATGGATACCTGGTGCATCCGGCCAATGTCCTTCTAGAACAAATTCATGCATGCAAAGACGATCATATGCAAGCTTGTAGGTGTCTTTAAGCAACATCATGAGATAGTTTGCATTTAGCACAGACCCTTCGGCAATTTTCTTAAGGCCATCTTTGCCATACATGCTGATATATGTATAAGCTCTGACGAGCATACCGAAATGTCCATAAAAAGCTTTCATTCTGCCAATACTTTTGGCTGGTTCGATAAAACCATACAAAGGAGGATAATCCTCAGATCCTTCTTCCAGGATCCCTACTGTGGGACAAGGCAAGTAATCGACCAGATGTTCTGCGACACCTACTGGTCCTGACCCAGGGCCACCACCACCATGTGGGGTTGAGAAGGTTTTGTGTAAATTGAAATGCATAATGTCAATACCCAGGTCTCCAGGACGTAAGACACCTAATAATGCATTCAGATTGGCACCGTCCCCATAAACTAAACCGCCAGCTTCGTGGACAATGTTAATAACCTCAACAACATCCTGTTCAAATAGACCTAATGTGTTGGGGTTGGTTAACATTAAGCCAGCAACCGTGTCATCACATACTGCTCGTAATGATTCGAGATCGACGTTTCCATTTTTATCGGTAGCGACGCCTACAACATCAAAGCCACTCATTGAAGAAGTGGCTGGATTGGTGCCATGAGCTGAATCCGGGATAAGCATTTTGGTGCGTTTGTTATCTTTGCGATCTTTGTGATATGCCCGGATGATCAACACGCCCACATACTCACCCTGGGCACCGGCTGCGGGTTGTAATGTAACTCCTGGAAAACCGCTGATTTCACCCAGCCAATTCTGGAGGTCATGCATCAGGGCTAAACTCCCCTGAACAGTCTCTACAGGCTGAAGAGGATGGACTTTTGCAAATCCAGCCAATCTGGCTGTGACCTCATTGATCCTGGGGTTATATTTCATGGTGCATGACCCCAGTGGATAAAATCCGGTATCAATGGAATAATTCAGTTGAGAAAGGCGGGTGAAATGGCGAATCACATCGATTTCTGACACTTCTGGCATGGGGAGTTCAGCGCGTAAAAATTCATTGGGGACATCCATCTCTGGGACATCACTGGTTGGAAATTTAACGCCGGCTCTTCCAGGAGATGAGATTTCAAAGATAGTTGGCTCAGTCATTTGTCACCTCCTGTAAGGTTTCGACCAGATAACCAATATCATCTTTGGTGTTCATTTCGGTCACGGCTAATAACATGTGGTTTTTCAATTCGGGATAATCAGTTGATAAATCATAACCTCCCAAAATATCATAATCCAGCAGTAATAAATTCAATTCATTTACTGGAATGGGTGTGCGCACAACAAATTCATTGAAGAACGATCCCAAATTTTCTACTTCAAACCCTTTTAATTTAGAGATTTGATCGGCTGCATAATGAGCTTTATCGTAATTAAGTTTGGCTACCTTTTTTAAGCCTTGTTTTCCAAGTAAAGACATATACACTGCTGAGGTGAGAGCGATTATTCCCTGATTGGTACAGATATTCGAAGTAGCTCTTGATCGGCGGATATGTTGTTCGCGGGCTGTCAAAGTTAAAACGTATCCTCGTTTTCCTTCATTATCAACAGTTTCGCCCACCAATCTTCCGGAGAGTTTTCGAATAAATTCATTTTTAGTGGTAAATATTCCTAAATATGGTCCACCATACGACAAAGGAATACCCAAGGGTTGCCCTTCACCCGTCACAATATCAGCATCAAATTCAGATGGTGGTTTGATTAATCCCAAGGCTAACGGGTTGACGGATACTGCCAGAATGGCCCCAAATGCGTGCACCTGTTCTGCAAAGGCTTTAAAGTCCTGGACTCTTCCCAGAAAATCAGGATATTGAACGTAAACGATGGCTGTGTCGTAATCTACCAGTTTAAGTAAATCTTCCCTGGTTTGCATACCATCTTCTACCTGATCGCCCATTATGTGGATATCTTCATAGCCCTGGAAGTAGGTTTTGATTGTTTCACGGTAATGAGGATGAAGATATCTGGAGAGAACGAATTTGGTTCTTTTACCTCGAAAATGATGATATGCCAACACACAGGCTTCCGCTGCAGATGTCGCACCATCATAATGGGAAGCATTGCTGACGTCCATTCCTGTTAATGATGCAACCAGAGATTGATATTCAAAAATTGCCTGTAAGGTTCCTTGTGAAACTTCTGGTTGATAGGGTGTGTAGGAAGTAAGAAATTCACCGCGTGAGATAATTGCATCCACCGCCGCTGGAATATAATGATTGTAAGCACCCGCGCCGAGAAAACAAATGAGGTCTTCGGTTGAATCATTTGCGATTGCTAAATCCTTAAGGTTTTGTAATGCTTCCATTTCGGAAACAGCCTCAGGGAGGTTTAGATCTGGATATCTGAATTCTTTTGGAACATCAGAAAAAAGATCTTCAATTTTTGATAAGCCTACTTTTTGCAACATTTCGTTGCGTTCGGCTTCCGTATTAGGGATAAACATTAGTGATCTCTCTCTTCACAATACGCTGTATAGGCATCGGCGGACATGAGTGACTCTAATTCAGATGGATCACTCATTTCAACTTTCACCATCCAGGCACGGCCGAACGGGTCAGCATTGACTGCTTCAAAGTCATCCGTTAAGGCTTCATTTAATTCTACAACTTTCCCTGACACCGGAGCTGCAACATCGGCTGCCGCTTTCACGGATTCGAGTGTTACGAAAGAGTCACCTTTGGCAACTTCATCTCCCGGCTCGACCAGGAATTCTAAGTAAACAATATCGGATAGCTGGGATTGGGCATAATCAGAAACACCAATGGTGGCAACATTTCCTTCTACGCTAACCCATTCATCTGTTTTTGCAAATTTAAAATTACTTGGATTTGACATTTTTTTCTCCTTTAATATGATTGTTTTTTGTTTTTTTTATATACTGTGAATCAATTTGATTTAATGAATTCTACACAATATTGAATAACTATGAAAGTTATTTCCTTCATGCTTTCAATTCTATTTTAATCCATAATCATTCTATTTGAATGAAATGGTAATGTCAATCAATATACAAATGATCATCAATATTTGGTCGGGTATCCGGTAATTGTGCGAATATGGTCATATAACGGTTTTAAGCGGCTATACATGGGTAAATATATTTTGCGATATAAATCGTCATAGAGCTGAATATTATTCCTGTCCGGTTCCACTGTTTTTCCAACCTTGGTCATTTGTTTTACAGCCGATTCAAAATCTGAATAATAACCCATACCAACGGCTGCATCGATCGCGGCACCTAATCCGGAGGCTTCATAAATGTCAGGACGGGATACCGGTAAATTGAAAATATCGGCGGTAATTTGTATCGCCGTGTTACTCTGACTACCACCACCTGCGACTCGGATTTCCGTAATCGGTATCCCACTGCGTTTTGATGTTCTTTCGGCACCTTCACGCAGCGCATAGCCAAGACCTTCAATGATGGAGCGATACACATGAGCACGTGTGTGTTTGTCACCAAAACCAATAATTGCCCCCTTGGCTTCGGGTCCTGGCTTTTTCAGTCCAGGAGACCAGAAAGGTTGTAAAACCAGACCCATTGACCCCGGTGGCACAGATTTCAGTAGATCATCAAACAATTCTTCGGGTTCAACGCCTCTTTGGGCAGCCAAGCGTTGCTCGTTTAAGCCAAATTCCCGCTTAAACCAGTTTACCATCCAGTATCCACGAAAGATCTGTAGTTCCAGGCTATATCTGCCTGGTACTGCGGAGGGGTATGGTGGTATCAGGGGAATTACCTCGGTGTACTTTGTATGGGTCGTGTTAATGGTCGCTGTGGTGCCAAAACTCAAGCAAGCCACATGCGGGTCGATACATCCCGCACCGATTACCTCACAGGCTTTATCCGCGGCAGCAGCGATGAGTGGCAGTCCTGCAGGAATTCCTGTCTGCATACTCGCCTGTTGTGTTATGACACCGAGCGTTTTTGAAGATGGCACCAACTCCGGCAGGATTTCTTTGGGGACTGGTACTGCTTGCCATTTCCAATCCCAGGAGGATGCCCAATCCTGCTTTTTGTAGTCAAAGGGGATATATGCTACCTGACAGCCGATTGAATCTACAAATTGATTGGTCATTCGGTAGGTTAGATAACCGGATAGCAGTAAAAATTTATGTGTATTTTTCCAGATATCAGGTTGATGTGTTTGTATCCAATTACATTCTGCTTCTGCTTGAAGGTAAGCAACTGTTTCCCGCATTCCGGACAGGGCAAAAGCAAGACCCCACAGACCACCCACTGGTTTGAGCCCATCTGTGCGCCTTTGATCCAGCCAGACGATGGCTGGCCTGAGTGGTTTTCCGTTTTTATCTAAGTTTATGTGGGTTGATCTTTGGGTTGTAATGGTTACGCAAGAAATGGAGTTTTTATCCACCCCAGGTGTATCCCATAAATGGTGACACGCTTTACATAAAATCTCCCAAAATTTTTCTGGGTCCTGCTCAGTAAAACCTGGCTCGGGAGATGAGTAATTGTCGATGGCTACTTTTGATTTGAATAAAAGATTTCCCTGTGGATCAAAAATCATTGCTCTGGTGCTTTGTGTCCCATTATCGATTGCCAGAATATTTTCAGCACTCATCATTTCCTCCAAGGTTCAAATCAGCATTCTTCCAAAAGGATATACTATTCTTCATGACTTTTTCGGTCAATCCATACACGATTTCAGGTTTTTTACTTAAGAATGCTGTTTCCAGTGCTCCGTAAAAATTGTATGAATAAATTCTTGCTTGTTCGTTATGAAAGTAAATAATTGCTTTTTGTTTAAAGAGCTCTCCAAAACCATTTAATATTAATGTGAATATTGGATTCCCGGAAGCCTGGGTTAATCGAAGATGTAAATTGAAGTCAAAATCTGAATAAATTTCAGCTGCATCCGATTTCTCAGGTTTGGTAGCCAGGAAATCAATGATTAATTCAGGATTATGAGTTACGGCCATCAATGAATAAGTTGGACATAAGAGGTAGCGAATTTGTAATAAATTTTCCACAAAATTTTCAGAAAGGTGTTCTGGGTATTTAGAAATAGACGATAATACATTTAAATTTCCTTCAGCCCAGAAATCTCTGACTCTGGTTGGTTTTCCTTGATGAATCTCAACCCAACCATCTCTTGATAGTCTTTGTAAGGCTTCTCGAAGTGTAGGCCTTGTAACACCAATACGTGCAGATAGTTCTCTTTCGGAAGGCAAAAGGCTGTTGATTGGAAAAACATCTTCAAGGATTGCTTTGATAATTCTCTGTTCGGCTAATTCTGCTGGTTTTTCAGGCAGATTCCATTGCATTGTAGGTAATCCTTTCAAAGGTTAGAGGTCTTACCATTTGAGTTTACAACAATATTCTTAAATAACAACTAAAGATGAAATATTGATTAATGTGAAAATTTTTGAAGCCTAACGTTCCTGGATACTTTAGGTGATTCGATAAATTCACATAATTGTTCATCAATAGTAATGCTGAATAGGGTTGGGAACATGAAAGAGTACATAATCATTTTGAATTAATTCAAATTTAGATTAAAATGAACCATATGGAAATTCAATTAGCGGTAGCAAAAGTTGTTAAATTTGGTTCACAAGAGAGTGGGGATACCTTAGAAATCTTAGAAAGACCCATGGGAGGTGTATCTTGCGTACTCGCCGACGCTCGTTATTCAGGGTCCTCTGCAAAAACTATTTCATCGATGGTTGTTCGAAAAATAATTACTCTAATATCTGATGGTGTACGGGACGGCGCAGCAGCTCGTGGTGCTTCTGATTTTCTATTTATGGAAAAAGGTGGGACATGCAGTGTTTATATGAATATCCTATCTGCAGATTTACAAACCCAAACATTAGTAATAACCAGAAATAACCCCACCCCGGTGTTTATTTCACAAGCAGATCAAATTGAATGTATCTCCAGTGAAAGCGAGCCTATCGGTCAGTCCAGAAATATTCGCCCAACCATCACTGAAATTAGTTTATTGCCTCGCACTACGGTTGTTCTTTATACGGATGGCGTGATGCGTGCAGGTGAGAAATTTAATCAATCTATCGATTTTTGTTCGTTAATTCAAGCTTACCTGGATGAACAAGAGCCATCAGCACAATACATTGCGGATGCTTTACTATCACATGCGATCAGACTGGATCAAAACCAACCGAGTGATGATATGTCGGTTGTTGTCTTAAGGGTAATTGAAAAGTCAGAGGATAATATCAGACGATTAAATGTCAGATTACCGTTTGACAAACAATTTCAAGGGCTGGACGGATAGTGTGACGTAGCAGATACGTTCATTCTTTAAGATGAATATCGGTTATTTTATATCATCACACGGGTTTGGACATGCTTCCAGGGCTTGTGCTGTCATGGATACGTTGGGGAACATGGCGTACATCAAATTTTATATTTTTACTGCAACCCCAGAATGGTTCTTTCGCAATTCACTTTCGGTTCCTTTTGAATTGATTAGAATACAATCAGATGTGGGATTGGTTCAAGCTACTCCATTTGAAGAAGATATTGAAAAAACAATTATTTCGTTGGAAGAATTTTTGCCTTTTTCTGATCTTCAAAATGAACCAATAACTCAACTGGTTTCTCAAAAAAAGTTGGACTTAATTCTTTGTGATATATCCCCAATTGGGTTATGGGTGGCAGAGAGATTGGATATTCCATCAGTTCTGATTGAAAATTTCACCTGGGATTGGATCCACGAACATTATCTGGAGAGCTATCCAGGTCTGGAAAATTTTATTTCAATATTCCGCGAAATTTATGAGTCCCCAACAATACATTTTACCTGTGAACCCTTCTGTAAATTATCAGAAAAATCAATCATCGTCCCGCCTGTTTTCAGAGTGTCACGTACAGAAAAGGAAAAAATCAGAAAGCAATTAGGCGTCAGGGAAGGGGAAAAGCTTATTCTTGTCACCATGGGTGGTATCCCGATAGAATACGTGGAAGAAAACAGGTGGCTATATTTGGATGATTATAAAATTTTAATGCCAGTAAATGATGTCAGGAATATTCAAAAGACAAATAATATTATCTACCTTCCTCACGACCATCCTTTTTTTCATCCGGATCTGGTCAATGCTTCGGATTTGGTGATTGGAAAATTAGGGTACAGTACAGTAGCCGAAGTTTATTCGCTTGACAAACCTTTTTTATTTATCGGAAGAAGAAATTTTCGCGAGTCCAAAATACTCAAAAAATTTGTCTTAGAACACTTGATTTCTGAGGAAGTTGAGCTAGCAACCATTTTTTCTTCGCAAACAATCGACAAATGTATAAATTTAATCTCCAAAACGAGAATTAAAACAGCCCACAAAAACGGGGCTGATGAAATTGCTCATTTCGTTCTCAAGTATTTTGGCTGATAAATAAAGTTAGCCCTGGCATTTCCATTTAATCGAAACGATAGTACCTAGATCCAATTTACTTTCTATTTCCAGGTTAGCGTTGATGGATAAAGCTCGTTCCTGCATTATTCCCATCCCTAAATGGTTTGAAGGACTGTTAAGAGTATTAATTCCAACGCCATCATCCTGGATTAATAAATTAAAAAATTCATTTTCTCTTTTTAGACAAATAGAAACACAACTTGCATTCGCGTGTTTGGCAATATTATTGAACGCTTCTTGTGCAATTCGATATAAAGAAATTTTCGTATCCTCAGGCATATCAGGAATGTCGATCAGATCAATTTCAACTGGAATTCTTGTCCTGCCACTCAGGGCTTCAGAGAGTTGTTTCAATAAATAGGAAAATGAAGCGTCTTTAAGTGCGGAGGGGCGTAGTTCTAATAAAAGTGTCCGCATCTCAGCCAAAGCACCGCGCGTTAATTGACGTATTTCTTCCAGGCGTTTTTCCCCTTCAGACGGGTTTTGCTTCCATATTTTAGGCAGCACTTCTGCGATGATCGTAGCGGAGAATAGTGTTTGCGTGACTGCATCATGTAAGTCTCTGGCAAGACGATTTCGTTCCGCTAGGATTGCCATCTCTTTTTCTTGATTTCTCAGTCGCTCATTTTCTATCGCCAATGAAACTTGTGATGCCAGTGTGAGACCCAGGTAAATATCTTCCTCGGAGAATGAGGTCATGTCCTGATAATAAAATGTTAAGGTGCCATAAAGGTGATCACCTATCATGAGTGGGACAATCAAGTGGCTTTTGTAATAGCGAAGAATGGCTTTTGCCCATAATTGTTGCGCTGGTGTAAGTTCCTGGGAATCTTCCAGATATCGACCAAAGGATTCCGGCAGGTTTGATACAACGACAGGTTTGTTCTCTCGTAGAATGGTCTCTGAACCACCAGAGTAGAATGGTAAATCTTGAATTACGGAAAATTCCTCAGGCAAATTAGAAGATGCTTCGGTAATTACTTTGTTTTCCGCATAATTGATTCTTCTTATCATTGTTGAGGATGCATTTAATAATTCTCTGGATTGTTCAGCAATGTAATTTAATAATTCTGATATTTCTATTTTGGAATTTAAGAGACGTAAAATATCCCGTAAAGCTTCCGCAATTGTTTTCCGCTGTTCAGCTTCTTCCCTCCGGTCATGTTCTTCTTTGTACAAACGCGCATTATCCAGGGCAATGATGGCGCTATTAGCAAACATTTTTAACAACCGTTCATCATCGAGACCTAATTCACCTTCTTTTTTGTCTGCAACCGAAATGGCACCAATTAACTTTCTTCCTGAAATGAGTGGGATAAATAAAATGGACTTTACTTTTGATCGTTCAACCGCTTCCTTGAATGTACCGATGGATTGTGATAGATCACTTATCAAATAAGGTGATCCGGTTTTAAATGCAACTTCTGCCAGAGATCCTTCAATTGGAATTTCAAAACCAATTTTGAGAAGGTTTTCAGTTTCGCCAGATATTACCTTAAGGATCAATTTTCCTTTTTCATAAAAATAGACTGTTCCCAATTTTGTTTGGGTCAACCTGCAAGCTTCATCGGCGATAATTTGAATCACATGATCAACATGCAATTCAGATGTCAAAGCTTTTTGTATATTTAATAATGTTGATAGTTCATTTGTTTTTTCATTTATTTTCTGTTCTAAAGACAGATGTAATTTTTCAATTCTGCTTTCATATTTTTTGCGTTCAAAAATATTAATAAATAAGTCAGCAAGATTATTGAAAACTTCAATTGATTGATGATTCCAGATTCTTGGTTTTTCATAATTCGTAAACGAGATCCAGCCAATCAAATCTTCTTTCAACTTCAATGGAATCATTAAAATAGATTTGACCAATTCGAAATCGAAAAATTTTAGTTCTGATGGAAAAGATCTCAGAAAGTCCTGTAGTGAGGATATTTGAATGTAATTTTTTGTTTTTAATTGGCGAAGGCTGTCCTGACAGTTGAGTAATATATCTGATTTCGTTAAATGAATATGGGTAGGATACTTTGTCGTCGCTTGCCATTCAATGCTGGTGAAGTCACTTTCTGGATCGATAATAAAAATTGTGATCTGATCGTGGCGGGTAAATTCCGCAATTTTCTTCAACGCGGCAATTACACCATCAGCAAACAAGTTTAAATCCAAATTAATAAGATGTGTCGAAATAATCCTTTCTATACTTACCAGTTTCGACCGATCCATTAATGTGCTTGGTTGATGATTGTTAATTTCTTTCATTAAAATCTAATTTCCACATTCCCAGATAAATTTTATCCCAATAATTAATATCAAGAGCAAAATCCGATATAATTCTAAGACAATTAAAAAGGGAGGTACTTGTGGAAAGAACAGTACCAAAGATAGCTTCTGAAGAAATCGAACTCTATTTACGAACTCTTTATTCTTTATTACGATCAACAACAGAAATACAGATCAGAACCCTCGAAGAAGTTCATGCTGGCATGAACTCCCTTTTACACCCTCTTGCCCGGCAAGGGGCCTCTGATACGTCTGCGTTTATTTACAGTCTTTTGCGGTTACCTGATTGTATGCCGGATGTAAAAGTCGTTGCCTTAGGACAGAGTACATCCGTGTTTGAAAACCATGGATATCGGAACGTGGAAAACTGGATTCCGGTTAATACCCGGGCAAGACGGCGAAGATGTTTTTATGATGGAAAAGATAAACTGGCTTGTTTCATCGCCAGCCGATCAGATATTGAGGATGTTATTCCGGCAATGACAGCATACCAGATTGAGTGGAATAAGCTGCATGTTATTTTCAATCAATTACCATCGTCCTTTGATATTGATAATATTGTAAACAATCCTGCAGAGTTCTCAAAATTTGCTGATTTTCTCAATTTATCCGAGGATGATTTGAGAAGGTTTGAAGTTATTTGGGGGAAAGATTTCATTTCAAATTTAAAAAGGATCAAAAATAAAAAATGTGATTTACGGGTAAATTTGTTAGCTGGTTCACTGAGCGAGTACTGGCGAGCAACCCGGGCCTGGTGGGATCATATTGAAAGTTCTAATCCTTTGCCCAAAGAAAGACCAGTCTATTTTATTTCCAGCAACCCGCATTCCATACCGAATCTACTGACCGGTTTTGCATTAAAAAATGAAGAGTTACTGATAAATTTTCTTAAAAAAAGTGATGAAGAAAATTTATTTAGAGAATTTAAAATTATTAAAAACAAACAAGAAAAAGCAAGCCTTGAGAATTTACTCTATTATGTATTAAAAAAAGCGCAGCAAACTTCCCAATTGAACTATTTGCGGAAGGATCAAGCAAAAGATGAAGCGATGAATGGAATCACCCGCATTAATAGTCAACATTATTTCGATGTGGATGCTCAGATTATTGAACTCAGTAAAATTAATTATGAAGGAATGGATCCCAGGTTAAAAAATAATTCTGATTATGCTTTGCTAAAGAAGAGTGACGCCATCATCCTCAATATCGACTATCCACTCGGGTTAGCAGCTTATAACATTCTCACAAAAATTGCGGAACGGTCTTCTCCCATACTGGGTGTCTATATTCTGGGTAAGGCTGCCACATTAAATGGTGTTCTGGGGGATGTTATGATCCCGAATGTTGTCTATGATGAACATTCAGAAAATACCTACATGTTTAGCAACGCTTTTTCTGCAAGTGATGTCGCCGATAATTTGATTTATGGAACAGTACTCGATAATCAAAAAGCCGTGACGGTTCTGGGTACATTTCTGCAGAATGGAAAACTGGCAGATGTATTCTATCGGGAAGGGTACTCAGATATTGAAATGGAAGCAGGACCATACCTTTCGGCAATCTTTGAAATGTATCGACCGACAAGGCATCCCGTCAATGAAATTGTGAACTTATACAATATTAATTTTGATTTGGGAATTTTGCATTACGCCTCAGATACGCCGCTCAGTAAGGGTAAGAACCTCGGAGCTGGCGCTCTTTCCTATTTTGGGATGGATTCCACCTACGCCGCCAGTCTGGCTATATTAAAAAGGATTTTTAGCGTTGAAATGGAACGCTTAGGATCCAAATAAATAAGTTCGATGATGAAAATCTCTGGATACAGGTAAGTAATGGGTGAAACAATGAAAAATCGACTGGATGAATTTGAAGCATATCGTGAAAAAATGAATGAGCGGATCCTGGATCTCGACCATTTGGGAATCAAACGCTTTTTTAATCTCGATACGAATGCCTATTCGGAAGGTACTCTGGATGTCAAAACCAAAGAATTGCTTGGATTGGTCGCTTCGATGGTATTAAGGTGCAATGATTGCATTGATTATCACATTATTCAATGCGTTAGAGCCGGTTGGGACGATGGTGCCATCATTGAAGCATTCAATATTGCTCTGATTGTAGGGGGTAGTATTGTGATTCCACACTTAAGGCATGCGGTTGAAACACTGGATTTGATCAGAAACGACGTCAAGTAATCTGTGTATTGGCGATATAAAATAATATTGCCTTAAGTTTAAAAGCATCATTTTGAGAATAAATTTCTGACCGTAACTCTTTTCCAAGAGATGATACGTCTACATAAAATTTAATATACTTACGAAACAATATCAAGCCACTTTCCAAGCCATAAAAACCAGTCATCAGATCAAGATGCTCGGCTAACAGGTCCATTTTTTCTTCCATCGTTATCTGATCAATGTCCAATCCAGCGAATATCCAGGGATTTTTGAGAGCTGATCTTCCAATCATGACGCCATCACAATTTGTAATTTTTAATATATTATGAACATCAGCCATTGAGTTGACATCTCCATTCGCCAGAACTGGTATTTTTACATTCTGTTTGACCTCGGCGATTGCATCCCAGTCTGCGCTTCCCTGATATCCTTGTTTTTTGGTGCGGCCATGGACTGAAATCATAGCGCACCCATAATCTTCCAGTAATTTGGAGATCGACAAATAATTTAAGGAAGTTTCATCCCAGCCAAGTCGTATTTTCGCGGTTATCGGGACAGAAAGCTCTCTTGTTAACAAGGACATGATTTGTTTAATGGTTGCGGGCTCTTTCAGCAATCCAGCCCCAGCGCCACGGTTTGCTACTGTTTTTGCGGAGCAGCCCATATTAATATCGATAAAATCTGGATTTTTGGTTTCCAGATAGAGTGCGGTTTGCAATATTCTGTCAGGAGAATTATCAAATATCTGATACGCGAAAGGTCTTTGATCCTCAGAGAAAACGATTTGTTGGGGTAAGAATGGATGATTATTCAAGTAATCATAAGCATTAATAAATTCAGAAAATATGATGCCTGGATGAAAACGTTTGATCATCTCTCTGAATGGATGGTCGGTAAGTCCATCCATAGGAGCCAGTATTAAATGGGACTGGATTGGAATATCTGCAACCTTAAATATATAATCTTTTGCCATTTGGCTAATTTTACGCTAAATTTATAGATGGAACAAAATTCAGTTATGGAACGTCTGGATAACAATAATTGTTATAGGAGAAAAAAATGAAGCGCGTTTTTCTATTTATGGTTCTGGGAATAATCTTTTTAGGATTGGCATCCTGTAATTTAACAAAACAATTTGGTAACCCAACAGACCCAGGTTCAGTCAGCACGCTCGCTATGCAAACAGTTCAAGCTCTGGCAACAGAGCAAGCTTTTGCGACCATGGTTTCAAATGCTACTGAAGTGTCTAACTTACCCACGTTGAATGTTATTGAAGGAGCAACGTCCACTCCACTGCAAAACACAGTGGTTACACCAGAAATAGTTGCTCCTTCAAATACCCCGATCCCCACTTTTACCACCTTACCAATGGATAAAGCAACTTTTGTTAAAGATGTTACTTATCCTGATAATACAGTCATCGCATCAGGTACGAATTTCACAAAAACATGGAGATTAAAAAACGAGGGACAAACTACCTGGACGGCAGATTATGAAATAATTTTTTCAAGTGGAAATGCGATGGATGGCAAGGCAGCCAATAAAATTGGCTTCGTTGTAAAACCAGGCGAGACAATTGATTTATCGGTTGATCTTAAATCTCCCACAACCTCCGGGGAATATAAAGGCGAATGGATGTTAAGAACTCCCGGTGGGAAAGTTTTTGGGGTGGGAGAAAAAGCGGACAAATCATTTTGGGTAATCATTAACGTTGAAAATTATCAAAGTGAGAGTGTGCCCAGTGATATTTATCCTCTGGATTTTGTGGCAAAAATTTGTAGTGCTCAATGGAAGAGCAGTTATTCGGTGGTGAGAATACCCTGCGATAGCGATAAAAGTATGACCAAGGCATATGTAGCTGTTCTGTCCAAACCAAAACTCGAAAATGGATATATTGATGATGAAAGAACAATCCATATGCATCTGGAAGGAGATAGTGGAAGTTGGATGCAAGGATTCTATCCGGCTTTTGTCCTTAAGGAGGGTGCACGTTTTTCAAGTTTGGTAGGCTGTCTGGAAGGAAGCAAATCTTGCAATGTAGCCATAAGTCTCGATGCACGGATTAATGGCGGAAATCCAATAAATTTAGGAAAATGGATTGAAACTTATGATGATAAGATGACAACAATTGACATCGATCTCAGCGAGTATGAAGGAAAAAGTGTTGAGTTTATCCTGGGAATTAGCAATCGATCGAACACAACTTCAGATATGTTCTGGTTAGCCCCAAGGATTAATCAATAAGGTTAATTTGTAATATCTCTATGAAGATGGTATCTCGTGTTGTTTTAGCGAGGGAGCTCTTGCCAATATAACACGACCATAAAAAAATGAAACGCATTTCATGCGGTTAAACGAATATGGATTTTAAAAGAGATTGTCATTGAAAAAATGATGGTCTCTTTTAATTTGGCAGTATGAGAGTCATCGTTTTTCGATAGTTCTGAAAGTGGTTATCGAGAATTTTGTTATTTAGAATTTCTTCCATTTCTATTAAAGGAATGTCTATTTTTTTATCCCCAATCAATAATGTGCCCCAAACACCAAAGCGCTCACAAAAATATGGTATATCAACCAACAAAGCCAGGATATTATGGTAGCTATCAAGCCTTACAGGTTCTGCTGTTAGCAGATGTGTTCGAAATTGTGCTTCCCAAAACTTTAACAGGTCAAATAGATTTTCAAAATTTTCTTGAGGATATTCTTTAAAATCTGATAATTCAACAAATAAATCCATTTTCTTTTTTTCATCTTCGAGAAAATTTACTGGGTCAAAATCAGGCACGATCAAATCAGATTCGAGAAAAGTATAGAAGGGTGATGTAGTTCTTGATATTTCTATAAGATGCTTAACGGGAATTTTTGATACTGAATCACCTGAAAATGCAATTAAGAAGATACTGTTTTCATCATCAGTGTAAAAGTCCAGGATTTTTCCTGAAAAACCGGAAATAAACCAATCCAGTTCCTGGTCATATATTCCTTCACAAACTTTTACCCAGTGGTTAAAGTGGTAAAAAATTTCCCAGGAAAGTTCTTTCGCATGCTGATTTTTCCTTCTAATATCTCTACTTGATCCAACAGAGACAAGATCTACAATGCTCATACTGAATTGCGATTGTAAGTATTGAGAACCTCTTTTTATCAGGTGCTTTTGATCAGCGACAGACAAACGAGAGGGAATAGAAAAATAAAATGAATCAAGATGAGGATAATGATTCAGAATAGAATCAGATTTGATTCCTTTGCGCGCTTCCTCGGTTAACGTTAATAAAACAATTCGCATTTTATATCCTCATCTACAACCTCTGTTTCAGGCGTACCTATATTAATTATTTTACATTGAGATAACAAATTGAATAATTTCGTTATAATATTTACAGTAATAACAAGTAACATTTGAACAAAAGCGGGATATGGTGTGTTTTTGGAAAAGTATGCTCGCCAAAAATCGTTACAAAAGGATAGAGTTAATTCAAGCATGATTTGAAGATATGTAGATCAGACAATGTTTCATCAAAATGGAGTTAAGATGGCCAAACAGGTTAAAAAAACAATCAAAAAGAAAAATAATTTAAATATCTGGCTTATTCTAGGTGGATTGGCTCTCATAATTTTTGCGGTTGCGGTTGGATTTTCTCCCAAAACAGCTGATAAAGATGTTGTAGCTCTACCTTTAGAGGTGAGTGTGACGGAAGCGTATCAGATGCGAGAAGAAGGTGCCTTTGTACTAGATGTCAGAGAACCACATGAGTGGGAAGCCGGTCATATTCCAGACGCAACGTTAATACCGTTAGGTCAATTGGAAAGTCGTTTGAATGAGATTCCTGATGATCAGGAAATTTTGGTTGTGTGTAGATCAGGGAATAGAAGTGCCCAGGCAAGAAATATTCTGAAAAACGAGGGCTTTAAAAATGTCACCAGTATGGCCGGTGGGATGAATCAATGGGCTGCAAATTCCTATGAAATTGAAACCGGACAATAGACCCATTTATTTATTGAGATGAAATTGATTCCAGGCAAAAATACCAGGATCAAATTTACTACCAGGAAAGAGGTATTTCGTGAATAGATATCGGGTAAAACCCAAACAAAAAATTAATCTCAGTGAATGGGATCCAGACGACAAGTCCGGTTGGCCGGAAGGCAAAAAAGAAGCTAAAGAGAAATTTTTGGAAATTAATCAAGAACTGGAAACGCTACAAGAACTTTTATACGCAGAAAATAAACACAAAGTTTTAATCGTTTTGCAGGCGATGGACACAGGTGGGAAGGATGGCGTTATACGAGCTGTTTTTGATGGAGTAAATCCTGCCGGTGTGCGCGTAGCCAGCTTCAAAGTGCCGACTGCACAGGAATTATCGCATGATTTCCTATGGAGGATACATAAACAAACACCTGCAAAAGGTGAGATTGTAATCTTCAATCGAAGTCATTATGAAGATGTGCTGGTAGTAAGAGTACATAATATTGTTCCTGAGAGTGTTTGGGAAAAGCGATTTGATCACATTAATAATTTTGAAAAATTATTAGCCGATGAGGGTACCACCATCATAAAATTATTTCTCCATATCTCAAAAGATGAACAAAAAGAAAGACTTCAGGAGAGATTGGATATTCCTGAAAAACAATGGAAATTTTCTGCAGGGGATTTAAAAGAACGCTTATTGTGGGAGGATTATACAAAGGCATTCGAAGATGTTTTGGAAAAAACATCTACAAAATATGCACCCTGGTATATCATTCCTGCTAACAGAAATTGGTATCGTAATTGGCTTATCAGCTCAATCCTCGTAGAAGAGCTGAAATCATTAAAAATGAAGTACCCAGAACCAGAAGGTGATTTGAGCAGCATTAAAATTGAATAAGGTTAACCTGGTAGGATTAATTGGCAATCCTAAGCAATTAAAAATTATTTAATTGCCGTAGGTTTCCTCGTAGTCGAGCATTGCGGCTTCGACTACCTTCCATGCCTGCTCTGCACCAAAGACTCCGGCGATAAAGGTGGTTTCTTCTTTTCCAGGCGTTAACTTGTATGTGCTGAAGTAATGCAGAAGCCGGTCAATCAATACCTGTGAGATGTCAGATAAATCATTTGCATTTTGATAAAAATAATCATTAAAAAGGATTGCAATTATCTTATCATCCGCTTCACCATCATCGATCATTTGAATACCACCAATAACCCGTGCGGTCAAAATAATCTCAGATTTTGTAATTGGTCGTTCGCTCAGGACACAGATATCCAATGGATCTCCATCGCCTTTCGTGGATTTAGGCGAAAGCTGATGGACTCTGTTACCACAATACGTCCGGGGAATGAAACCATATAAAGTCGGCGGTTGGGAGGAAGACCTTTGAGGTCGATCCACCCTTAGATACCCAGTCACCTTATCAACTTCATATTTCACCAAATCAAATGAAGACAGTTCGATAAAAGCATTTACTTCCTTAGGTGGATTAGGACCGGTTTCTAAACCATGCCAGGGATGGGGTCTCCAGCGATAGAAAGGACTTGGAAAATTCAACATTCCTCCGAATTTTAATCTTTTTTATTATTATAAACTCTTTCAGAGAAATATCACGAGAATTTATAGGATAGGTGCAATCCCTTTATGAATGAGTGTGAACCAGGATAATCAAATAATACTATAATAGAAGCAACATGAGCCCTAGAAGAAAAATTGACAGCACGCTGTATCTAGCATTACTGGGTTTTTTCATCGAAAAACCAAATTATGGTTATGAATTGTATAAACATATTTCGAATGAAACATCTTTTTTCAAGATATGGTACTTAAAACAAAGTCAATTTTATGGATTTTTGGAGAGACTGTTTCAGGAAGGGTTCCTTTCACAAAAAATGATCGAGGGTGATCAGTACCCGGACCGAAAATTGTTCACAATCACGCCTGAGGGAATACACCAATTAGAAAATTGGATAACAACCCCCGTCAAACGTGGCAGGGAAATGCGGCAAGAATTTATTGCCAAATTATTTATTGCCAAGAATTTATATCAGGGAAAAATTGCAGCGTTGGTTGATAACCAACTAGCGCTTTGTAATCAATGGCTTACAGAGCAAGATCAATATTTAAGCAATGAAACAGATCAATTTCAGATCCTCTTGATTGATTATCGAAAAAAGCAGATCAAAGCAATGATGGATTGGCTGAACCAGGTGAATTTCTAAAAAATGATTTCTTCTTAGAGAGTTTGATCATCACGACAATCAAACTCTCTACGCTATTATCTAGTTATCTCCAAAAACCCAATCGTCATCCATTTTTTTCCAGTCAACGATTTCCTCCCTGGTAAACCAGAGAGATATTTCGCTAACAGCATTTTCTGGAGAATCAGACGCGTGAGTGAGATTTCTGCTAATTCTTGATGCAAAATCATGACGGATAGAACCAGGTTCAGCTTTCAAGGGGTCCGTCAGTCCCATTGTTTGGCGCACAGCCTGAATGGCAGCGGGACCTTCCCATACCATCGCCATCACTGGGGCTGAGGTAATATATTTAATCAATCCTTCGTAAAATGGTTTACCCTGGTGAATGGCATAATGCTTTTCAGCTAGACTAACCGGAACTTGCAAGAACCTGGCTGCAACTAATTTCAAACCTCTTTTTTCCAATCTCGATAAAATTTCACCAATTAATCCACGCTGAACACCATCTGGTTTCACCAGAATAAATGTTTGTTCCAAAATGTACCTCCAATAAAAGTTATGATAATAAATCCTCAGCTTTTGAATACGCATCCAGCGCATTCTGAAGTTGATTATTTTTTAAGTACGCATCACCCAGAGCTTGCCATAAGTTTATATCAATCGGGAAGTGGTGGTCTAAGGCGTTTTGTATGTTGTAGATAATCTGATCCAACTCAAATGAGCCATCAATTAATTCATCAAATATTGCGATAGATTCTTCAAGATTTCCACTCTCCAGATATCTATTTGCCTTTTCCAAGTCTGGAAGCCGGTCATCTCTTACTTTTAGGGGTTGAGTGTCTTCGATTTCTTCTTCCAATTCAGAAACGAAATCCTGTTCCCGCTCTGTAGTTTCCAGGATTTCCTCAGTATGCTCATCGAGTTCATCATCGGGTGAAGGAATTTCCTCTAGAATTTCTAATCCCTGAACCTCATCATCAAAAATTTCTTTGGTAACTACTTCTTCTTCCAAGGAGATGGTTGCCAATTCATCTCCTAGTTCAACAGTGCTAATTTCTTCAAAAGATGTTTCAGCTGTTAATTCAAGAGATTCAATATTCCCTGGTTCTTCTTCTTGTTCTTCTTGTTGTTCTATTTCCATTTGCTGAGAAAGAGGTTGTTCCGTTTCTTCTGAAGTCAAGTCTCCAGATTGGACTCTCTCTTTTTCAATTTCTTGATCGAAGAAATCACCTTTTTTACCGTCTATTTCAGTTTCTAGCCGATCAAGGAAATCTTCTAAATCCTGGTCATTGGTTTTGTCTAAGTTCATTTCGCTGGAAAATTCTGTAGTTTTTGTTTCTATTGAAGAATCGGAAACCAATGAAGACAATCCTTCTAGCACTTGATCAGAGTCCTGTTCAGGCACTTCACCGGTCTCGATTTCTAATTCTTTCAACCAGCTGGGTGTTGAGACAGTTTCATCACCTGAGTCGTCATTAAGCGATGATTCTCTCGATAGTAATTCAGGTAGTGTTTCAACATCTTCTTCAAGGTTACTGGGGGAAAACTCTTCAGCAGAATCTTGTTTGGAAATTAATCCTTCCATCCAGGCTAAGGCGGAATCCATTTCATCTTCTTCGGAATCAGAGGCAGGATCCACTTCTTGGATTTCTTCAGTCTGTAACTCGGATTCACCAAAGTCAAACACGAATTTCTCCTCCTCCTCAGCTTCAATGGGTAAATCCACATCACCTTCAACTTGAGGTTTGGGTTGATGCTTTTCGATTAATGCTTCGTAATTTTCATCTGTCAGGTTTGAAAATTCTGAGCCGGGGATTAATTCGTCACTTTCAGTTCCTATGTCTGCGAAAATCTTATCATCGAGTAATTCTGAATAAGATTCCTCAACAACTTTAAGATCCTGGTCAAGGTTTTCCATCGAATCAATAGTTGTCTCGATCGGGATCGAGAGGTCATCCTCTTCATCGAAGCTGATCTTAATATCGTCTAATTTACTTCCGAGGTTTTCATCTGAAATTGACAACCAATCCGGTAAGGATTCCGATTCTTCAGATGCAGAGGATGATGTTGGTTCGACACTATCATCCACAACAGATTTTATCCAATCTGGAATTCCTTCTTCTTCCTGATCCATTACTGATTCGGTTAATGACGCACTTTTATCTGCATCCAATACCAAAGAATTTAACCAATCATCATCAGAAAGTTCCTCGGTTTTTTCTTCTGAATGAGTACCTTCAATTTTGTTTTCTTCCAATTCATTAATGATTTGATCCAGGGATTGTTTATTAATCTCTTCTTCCTCTTGAATTTCAAAAGCATTTTCCATCATCGTTGCATCTGAAAATTTATTTTCTGCTACTGATTCATCTTCAAAAGATAAAGCTTTTATCCAATCCAGATCTTCGGGGTTGATATCTTGTGTTTGTGAATCTGACTCCGATTCGATGGGGGTTGTGCTTTCAACTTCGTTGGAGGTCACTGAAGAAAAATCGAACCCTTGTAGTGTTTCTTCCAGTGACGGTTCATTATCCTTTGTAAATTCATTCTCCCAATGGATGGCCGCATCATTTTTTACCGAACCAAATTTGTCTTTTTCCAAATTATTGAATAGATCTTCAAGGTTCTTAACCTCATTATCGTCACCATCTTCTGAGAGATTACTGAATCCTTCCGATGGAGCAATCGCCTTAAGCCAGGAGGGAATTTCTGCCGGAAGAATTTCCTCTTCATCCTCCGGATTATTCTCGATTTTATCTTCAGTGGGGATATCTGGTGGGATTGAAAATCCTTTTTCTGCGTTTTGATCGGATTCTTTTGTTATTTCCCAACCCGCGTCACTAAACCAGTCAGGTAATTTCTGATCACTTTCTGCATCTGAAGTTGAAATTGTAATATCATCCATGTCATCATGGATGTCTTTCAGATTTATCACATCATCCTGTTCTTCCACTTCCTGTGATTGGTTAGTTTCTGTGAAATTTTCAGCATCCGGTGCGTTTTCAGGCTCAGTTGACTCATTTGAATCAAGGTTCTCAGAGGATTTGATGTCGATTTCATCGATCCAGCTTGAAAAATCTTCACTGGAGGTTTTTTCATTATCCAAAGCAAATCCAATTGATTGTGCCCAGTCAGGTTGATCATCGACCATTAAGCTTGGATCCCAATCCAAAAAGTCCATCATGATGAGTGTATCAGGTACATCTGCTAATGATAACGTTTTATCATTCAAATATGCAGAATAAGGTTCTAAATCAACCACTCTTTGGTGGAAAATCTTTTGATCTTCCTCTCGGGAAGTTCCCGGTAAAATTTCAGACAAAATTTTGTTGGCTTCATAACAGTAAGGCAATTTGGTAATTAATTTACTGCAAGTCTCGGTTGCCTCAACCTTTTTGCCTAACAGAAAGTAAATCCGAGCCAACATAACTTCCAAATCGACTCGATTCGGGTCTTCAGATAGAGCAGCCAGGATTTCAGCAATCGCCTGATTATATAATTCTCCACGCGTGTACATTCTGACAAGAGCTCCCCTGGTCAGACGAATTTTTGGAGGTGCAACCCCGTCACGACTGGTATACAATCGGCGCATTTCATCCTGTACTGCTTTGTTAGAAGGTTGGACTTCAAAAGCACGCTCCATGTGCCAAATTGCCGCATCCAGATTATTTTCATCTTCCCGAATCATTGACATACCTATGTGGGAGACGAAATCGTCCGGAACTGAAGACAACACCCTTTGAAAAATGTCCGAGGCATCGCCATATTTTTGTTTTTCAAGCAACGCCTTTCCTAATAATCGATAACTATCGATATGTTTCGGGTAGGTTTGCAGGATATGTTTACAATGGGCTATTGCCTGATCGATTTGACCATTATCAATCTGGTTTTCAATTTTATGAATATAAGCTCTTAAAGAAATATTCTCCATATGTACCTCTCAGAAATAGTATGCTACATCTTAAATAATTTCGCAAGTACATTAGAAACCGAAAAACAATCAGATGGAGAAAAATTAAGGCTGAAAGGAGGTAAAGATTAATCTCCCAGATAATCTCTTAGTTTTCTACGTATGACTGGATGGCGCAGCCTGCTTAAAGCTTGAGCTTCAATTTGCCTGACTCTTTCACGCGTTACACCCATTTTCCTGCCAACTTCTTCCAAGGTGTATGCCTGGCCGTCCAATAGTCCATACCTTAATTGCAGTATGCGAACTTCTCTTGGGGGTAAGCCATTCAGAACTTCTTCTAGATGTTGACGCAGCAAATTGTATGTTGCCGTGTCATCGGGAGGGGGAGCTTCATCGTCTTCAATAAAATCGCCAAGTACCGAATCCTCTTCGTCGTCTGTCGGGGTTTCTAAAGAAAGAGGACGACGAGCAACCTGGATCATGTTTTCGACTTTTTTGGGTGGAACATCCAATGCTTCGGCTAATTCTTCCACACTTGGTTCACGCCCCAATCTTTGGGTTAATTGATGTTGAATTCGTAATAATTTATTGATCTGATCACCCATGTGGACAGGAACCCGAATCGTCCTTCCCTGGTCTGCGATCGCCCGGGTAACTGCCTGACGAATCCACCAGGTTGCATAAGTTGAAAACTTATGTCCCCGGCGATAGTCAAATTTTTTGGTGGCACGAATGAGACCAATGTTTCCCTCCTGGATCAAGTCCAAGAAGGGAACCCCGCGCCCCATATATTTTTTAGCAACGCTGATGACAAGACGGGAATTGGCAGTGATTAAATGTTCTCGGGCGTCCCAACCATCTTCAATCAAATTTCTTAATTCAAAGCGGCGATGATCAGTGGAGTTGCCTTTGGCTAATTCTTCGCGGGAAATACGTCCTCGTTCTATTCGTTGGGCTAATTCCACTTCTTCTTCAGCTGTTAATAAAGGAACACGACTGACTTCTTTGAGATAGAGACCAATTGTATCGTCTGTATCAATGTTTTCAAGATCATCGAAGATTAGTTTTGCGGCTTCTTCGTCGTCGATTTCTTTTTCATCGGCATCAAGTTCTAAATCATCTTCCGCTGGACCATCTAGTGGCGTCTCATCTTCGACATATGGAATTCCAGCACTCATCAGTGCAGCGAAAGCTTCTTCCAACTGCTCGACTTCTTGTTCAGCTTCAGGGAAAAAGTGAAGGATATCATCAATCGTTACATAAGATTTCTGTCTTCCCAGTTCAACTAATCTGGCAATCGCAGGATATTCAATCAATTCTTCATTATCGTCATCAACTACATTTAGGAAATTATCCATACTTTAATTTGATCCCTCGGAAATTTTAAATACTAAAGACCACTGGTCCATATTATCTATTTATTAATAAGTCATTCTTGAGCATACACTTTTTCAACCTAAAATTCAATAGGAAATGAGATTGAAAAAAGTATGTGATTATAAACAGGCAAATATCAGCCCATCTTCCTGCAAAAAATAATTAAGCAAGTTTGATATTACAACAAATAAAATGTGAAGTCAACATCAAACTTGTGAAAAATCTCATTAATTCGATTAGAAAATTCTTAGAATTCTGACCATTTAAGAATGGATTTCAAAAATATTAGAAAAACTGTAGGATTTGTTATGATTTTTATTTGACACCTACATTATTCCTACTAAAATAATCTTTTGGGCTGAGTACAACAGACTTAATTACTTGTTCTATCCAATTTTACTAACTCTGAGGAGGAAAAATGAATATTCTTGGTTTGGCCCGTCATGGATTTAATACTTTTGAACAAATCTCCATGCTCGGAATTATCGTTGTTGCTATAATTAGCCTTGTCTATGCGTATTTACTCAGGAAACATGTTCTTAAAAAGGACAAGGGCACTGAGAAAATGCAGGAAGTTTGGAACGCAATTCGTATTGGGGCGGATAGTTATTTATCAAGACAATTGCGAACGATCGTTGCTTCCATTGTAATTCTTACAGTTGTTTTGTTCTTTAGTGTGTATGTTGTACCGCCAAGTTTAGAAGCCCAGGAAGAATTTGCCGGTGGAAATGTCAGAATGATTATTGCTATCGGCAGGTCGATTGCGTTTATTATTGGCGCTACCTTTTCAATAATGGTTGGTCAAATGGGTATGAGAATGGCCATTCAGGCATCGGTGCGTGCTGCTTCTGCTGCCCGGTCCAGTTTGAATGAGTCCCTTTCAATTGCTTATTATTCTGGCACATTTACAGGCATGTTGACGGACGGTCTTGGACTGTTAGGTGGTACGGTCATTTTCATGATTTTTGGCAAAGCTGCACCTGATGCACTCCTAGGCTTTGGTTTTGGTGGTACCCTGGTTGCGCTGTTCATGCGAGTTGGTGGTGGTATTTACACGAAAGCTGCTGATGTGGGTGCTGACCTGGTGGGTAAAGTTGAACAGGATATGCCCGAAGATGATCCCAGGAATGCAGCGGTAATTGCAGACCTTGTGGGAGACAATGTAGGGGATTGTGCCGGGATGGCGGCGGATATTTTTGAAAGTTATGAAGTTACGATTGTCTCAGCCTTAATCTTGGGAATTGTACTTGTTTCACTGACGGGCGATCTGAAGTGGATTGTATATCCTCTCATCATCCGTGCTATCGGTGTGGTCAGCTCGATTATTGGTACCTTCGCAGTACCTATATGGATGAAATTCCCCATCAAATTTTTAAGGGCACATGACTCAGAAGAAGCAATGTTCCGTTCTTATGAAGTTTCAAGTATTAACACCGTATTATGGGCATTCATCATTGCGATGACCTATGCTGGGGATTGGCGGTTGGGCATGTTGACCACAATCGGCGTTGGATTGGCGGTTGCGTTTAACCCACTCACTTCTTACTTTACTTCGACCAAAAAACCACCGGTTAAGGAAATTGTCAAATCTGCAGATACCGGTACCGCAACCCTAATTCTTTCTGGTTTGTCCTCCGGTATGGAATCCAGTGTGTGGGCTTTGCTGGTCATTGCGGTAAGCTTCATATTTGCTTTGTTACTATTCAATGGGGAGGCACCTATCTATGTGATGTATGCTGTTTCCATGATTGGTATTGGTATGTTGAGCCACACAGGAAACAATGTTGCAATGGACTCATTCGGGCCAATCTCTGATAATGCCAACGGAATTGGAGAAATGTCCTGGCATGATATGGATGATGATGAGACCAAAGAAGCGCGCCAGATTATGGCTGACCTGGATGCGGTTGGTAATACTACCAAAGCAATAACGAAAGGTATTGCGATTGCTTCTGCGGTTATCGCTGCTGTTAGTCTTTTTGCGTCCTACATCATCGATGTATCCAGAGTTCAACTTCAATTGAATGTGCCGGTGATTGAGTCGATCCGAATATCTGACACGGGAGTTTTTGTAGGCTTGTTGCTGGGCGGTGCCTTGCCATGGCTTTTCAGTTCCTTAAATATTCGGGCTGTTAGCCGGGCAGCTGGTAAGGTTGTGGATGAGGTTCGAAGACAGTTCAGGGTACCAGGTGTATTGGAAGGTACAAAAAAGCCTGATTATGCCAAAGTTGTTGATATTTCAACACAATCAGCTCAAAAAGAGTTGGTTCCTATCGCCATATTGGCAGTGGTTATCCCCCTCATTGTTGGAATGGTTTTACAAGTGGAGGCTTTAGGAGGATTTTTGGCTGGTGTCATCTTAAGCGGTCAATTGTTGGCGGTATTCCTTTCAAATACTGGTGGCGCGTGGGATAACGCAAAGAAATCCATCGAAGATGAGCCGCGAGATCTAGAAGCCAATACAGGCAAAGGTTCTGAACGTCACAAATCTGGTGTTGTTGGTGATACGGTTGGTGATCCATTAAAGGACACAGCAGGTCCGGCTCTTAATCCTATGATCAAAGTAGTTAACCTGGTCAGTTTGTTAGCTGCACCCGTGATTGTTAAGTATCAGGATTTGGGAATTGTTGGTTGGACTTTAGTTGTGTTATTGTGCGCGGTTGTCACCTGGGCATTTTTACAAAGCAAAAAGACTGTGGAAATTAAGCGAACCTTGGATTAATATGCAACCAAATTGAGATTTTAAAAACGGAGATGGTTTCTCACATCTCCGTTTTTTCACACTTTTTCCAGGGAAAAAGGTACTTCTGTTTCGATTAATAATTTCTGATTGGTGATTGGATGAATGAATTCGATTGAAGTTGCATGCAGCATCATACGGTTGACCTGGTTATTTAAGTGTAATTGTGAAGTTGTCAACTGCTTACTGTATAGATCATCTCCGAGAATTGGAAAACCAAGAAATGAACAATGGGTTCTAATTTGATGGGTATAACCGGTGTGGGGTATTGCTTCCAGAAAACTTAAACATTTATTCTGATCATATCCATGTCTGAAAAAAAGCGTTTCAGATGGTTTTCCGGCTTGATTAACAATCGTTCTGTGACGCCGATCTCCGTTCACCACCATTGGAAATTTAGCGTCAAATTGATCCCATTCCGGAATATTATGGGCTATGAGCCAATATTTCTTCTTAATTTTTCTTTCCTGAAATTGAATATTCAGTGCGCGATGTGCTTTTTTGGTTCTGGCGAAAAGGATCACGCCACTCGTCTCTTTATCCAGTCGATGCACGGTCATCAAATCCGGAAAAGCAATCTTAAGTAAAGATTGTAAATTCTCTTTATCCTGATCGTATCCATCTGGAATTGTTCGTAATCCAGACGGTTTATTGACGGCAATAAAGGATTCATCAATGGAAATGATCAAGTCAGATGTATTCAACATAGGATACTGAAGGAAACGATTGAGAAGTTATTTTAGATCTATCAATCCACAAAATAACTTACACCAAGTACGCCAGGGCCTGAGTGGGTTAGAAAAGCAGGTGGTAATTCGAAAATTTCAATACTTTCAACATCCAATAATTTTTTGAACTCATCTGCCAGAGAATTAGCTTCCTGATGTGCAGCACCATGTTGGATGCTGAGCATCGAGCAACCTTTATCTTTGCATTCATTCACTACCAGTTCTTTTAACCTTGCAATTGCCTTTTTTGATGTCCGTTGACTATCAACTGGTTCCACTTTTCCATTTCTTAAACACAGGAGTGGTTTTACCTGAAGAAGGCTGCCAAATAACATTTTGGCCCCACCAATTCTTCCGCCTTTATACAAGTATTCAAGTGTATCCACCACGAAGAGATTCCTTTCTCTTGTAATCAGGTTTTCAACTTTGTGCACAATTTCTTCGCTGGAGGATCCTTCTTTGGCATACTTATTTGCCAACTTCACAATGGTAGCCAAAGATGCGCCGATACTTAATGTGTCTATGACTTTAATATCTGCGTTCGGGAAATCCTGAGCTGCCACTTCAGCACTTCTGAAAGTACCACTCAATTGCGTGGAAGGTGTTAATACGATGATTGAATCCCCAGCTGATGAATGTTTTTCAAATTTAGGGCCGTATAAACCAGGTGGAGGAGCGGCCGTCTTTGGTAAGGTAGATGATTCAATCAGTTTTTTGATAAATGTGCTTGAATCTAATTCATAATCATCACGAAACGATTCATCACCAAAAATTATGATTTGAGGGAAGTACTCAATCCCTAATGCTTCTGCTTCTTTGACACTCAGGCTTGAAGTCGTATCTGCAAATATAGTCACCATGTGATTCACCTTTCATAAAAATGAAAATGTTCAGGATAATACCAACTGGTTTAGGATACTTTCACCATGATAAATTCTTTTAATAATTTCAGACAAGAGAGGAGCAATTGTCACTTGCTCTATTTTGCTGCATTGCCTTGCCCGTTCAGGAAGCGGCAAGGTGTTGGTGACAATGACACGTTCAATTCTAGGATCATTATAGATGATATCCAATGCAGAATCTAACAAAATGGGATGTGTTATGGAAAGCCAGACTTTTTCTGAAGTACCCTGGTCCATTAAGGTATCGATTTGTTTTAAAATGCTGCCTCCAGCGATGAGATCATCGATAATAATCGGCTTTTTACCAGAAACTTCTCCAACGATGTGCGTTACTTTTGTGGAAGTAAAATCATCTCTCCGTTTGTGCATGATTGCTAATGGAAGTTTCAGCCTTTCAGCATATTTGCCTGCCAAAGTAGCTCTCCCTACATCTGGGCTGACGATAATGGCATTCGATAGATCAGATTGACTGAGATGATTGCAAAGAATGGGAATGGCTGAAATTGGATCAACAGGTATGTTGAAAAATCCTTGTATCGCTGGATTGTGAATATCGATAAATGTAACTCTTGTTGTGCCTTGTTGTTCGATTAAATTGGCGACAACTCTAGCACTGATTGCCTCTCTTCCTTTTGACATTCTTTCCTGTCTGGCATACGGAAAATACGGAATAATCACATTGATTTTATTCGCGCTGGCACGTCGAAAAGCATCCAGATATAGCAGGAGTTCAAAAATTGCATCATTGACTGGTTGGGTGATGCACTGAATAAAAAACACATCATGTTCACGCACAACCTCATTCAAAATTACATGAATTTCAGAATCTGGCAAGAAGGTTGAGGTTGCATTTCCCAGGGGTAAGTTCAATTCTGAGGAAACTTCATTAGCAAGTTGGATAGATCGTGAACCTGAAAAAATGTGTAAAGGATGGATAGACATAGATGTGACCTTCCCAAAAAATTTTTGTATTATGATTAAATTATATATGAGATGTTTTGGTTTAGATTCTGATTAGTAAATCGACATATAGAATCAATTCAATCATTCCAGGGTTCTGCTTTTTTGCGGGCAGACCCGCGCTAAAAAGAACGTGGCAACTCTCTAGATTGGTAAGATAATTAACATGCATACATAGGAAAATGAGGTGGTATGGAGAACAATCATCAAAGAAACTCTGAAAACAATGAAATAAGCGCTGTAGTTATTTTTGGGGTGACCGGAGACCTGACCAGCAGAAAATTAATTCCAGCGATTTGTGAACTCTATTCTACTGGTCGGATTCCAAATCACTTGCATATCATTGGTTTCGCAAGAAGAGATTGGACTGAAGACCATATGAAAGAAGTGTTTACAGAGTCAATTCGAGAGAACTCCGAGAAAGAAATTGCCCCAGAGAGTTTAGAAAAGATTTTTTCCAAACTGAAATATATTCAGTCATCCTTTGATCAAAGTGATGGATATGAGCTATTGAAACAATATTTGATGGATGAAGGCATAAAAAATGTGTTGTTCTATCTGGCAACACCTCCCGAATCCTACGAGACAATTATTGAACTAATTGGTCAACATGAGTTAGGTCATTTAACAGCTGGCTGGACGCGAATCGTGATCGAAAAGCCTTATGGTCGCGATTTGGGAACAGCCAGGGATCTGGAAAAACTCGTTCATACTGTCTTTGATGAAAAACAAATATATCGCATTGACCACTATTTGGGAAAAGAGACTGTTCAAAACATTTTAGTATTGCGATTCGCGAATGGGATCTTTGAACCCTTATGGAATCGACAATACGTTGATCACATACAGATAACCGTCGCAGAAACCGTTGGAGTTGGAACACGAGCAGGATATTACGAAAACTCGGGTGTCATTCGAGACATGTTTCAAAATCATTTGTTGCAACTATTAGCATTAACTGCAATGGAAGCCCCCGTAAGTTTTACAGCTGATTGTGTCCGCGATGAAAAAGTTAAAGTATTGCGGGCATTAAAACCTTACGACGTACAGGGTGTGTTGGAGAACACCTTTCGGGCTCAATATACTTCTGGGTATATTGATGGAAAAAAGGTAGTTGGATATAAAGATGAAGAAGGAGTGGCAAGAGATTCAATCACAGAAACTTTTTTGGCGGCACGTTTTTTCATTGATAATTGGCGTTGGTCCGGTGTGCCTTTTTATTTACGATCTGGAAAACGTTTACCGAAAAGAATGACTGAAATCGCCATACAATTCAAACAAATTCCCCTTTCGTTGTTTAATTGGCATAATATGGCCGGTGATGCCCCCAATGTGCTCGTAATCAAATTACAACCAGATGAAGGAGTGACCCTGACATTTGGTGCAAAAAAGCCTGGCCAAATCAATGAAATTGCCCCGGTCGAGATGAATTTTGATTATGAAGAATCTTTTGACATTAAAATACCGGAAGCCTATGTGCGTTTGATACAAGATGCTTTTTATGGAGATGCGACACTATTTACCAGATCTGATGAAGTAATCAGTCAATGGAGTTTTATTAATAGAATATTGGATGGTTGGAAAGAAGACCCAAGAAAATATTTGCCTGTTTATGAGGCTGGAACCTGGGGTCCTCCCGGCGTGGACTTCTTCATTAAAGGCGATAATCGTCACTGGAAGAACACTGAATTTTAATCTAAATTAGGTTTTTTACAATTCGGGCAAACTCGTTCAGTGCTGGTGATGATATAACCACAATGTTTACATGTTTTTGGTTGAACTCCTCCTAGGGGTGCACCACAAGCAAGACAGCTTGACTCTCCGATAGGGTTGGGTGTGTCACAATAATTACAAACATATCTTTTCAATCTTTCCGAGAGCTCAAACCCTGCTCCAAGGTTATAAGCAGCTTGATTGATCACTGACCAAATTTCATCTCTGAGTGATAAACTTTCGATATCCTGTGCAACATCATCTAATCTGCCTAATAGGGAGAGGGGATTGTGAATTGCACCAAACGCGGTTTTACCCAGGCTGGCTGCTATACCCATCCAGGACTGTTTTCCAATTTGCACCATGACACCATCTTCAAATGTTTGAACTGAAACTCCGATTGAAGTTTGTCCCCCAGAAGGGGCATTCATGATGGATGCTATCTGAATAATTATATTTTCCCCGCTACCAATTTGTTGCACACGATAATTTCCGCGGTGGAAATGCGCAACTAGTGATTTCGAAATGTCCTGTGGCGTAATATTTCCGTGATAAGTTTTGTGTTCCATAAATATATTATAATCAAGCTACTCTTAAAAAAGAAATTATTTGGAGAAAGTGTGATCAAGAAAATATCATCTTTGGTGGTTTTAATCATCTTAATTTTATTATTTTATAATGTTCTATCAGTGGTCGCTCATCCCTTACCGCAACTGCCAACGGTTTCTGTTCCGACCGTGACAGGTACGCCACAAGGAATGATAATTACCGTTCGACCCAGCCAGAATGATGATTTTATGAATGTGCGTAGTGGACCGAGCACCTTATATCCCTCTGTTGGCGTTTTAATGGTTGGGCAAACAGCACCAGCTTTAGGGCGTTCTCAAGGAGGGGAGTGGATACAAATCGAATATCCGGGGGTTGCCGGAGGTAAAGGCTGGGTTTTCGCGGCCCTCGTAAGTCTTTCACCTGGTCAGTTGCCGATCATCGAACCACCCCCAACGGTCACGCCACAATTTACTGCCACAATTGACCCTACTTTAGCTGCTCAATTTGTGGTTACCCAACAACCAACCCGATTGCCAACTTTCACAGAACCTGCTCCACTCACAATACCGACCTATGTTGAAAATACACCCAATCAATTGCCAGGTGGAATACCGATGGGCATGGTAATTGTTGTGTTAGGAATTACAGGGATATTATTGACGCTATTTTCGTTTATCAGAGTTCGATAATCTCTCAGTTTGGAAGAATAATTTCAAATTTTTCAGACAGGAAGTCCCAATTTTGTGCCCTAAGTCTTCCTGACAAAATTTTGTCTCGGCAGCATAATCCTCGAGATAATTTTTAAGTTTTATTGATCTTTCGAAGTCCACTAATTGATCCTGAGTTCCATGAGCAATATAATATTTGAGGGTGGACAATGTTTCTCTTTTTAAAACAGGTGGATTTGAAGGTAAAAATCCTGATAATAGAGCAACTTTATTGAACATTTGAGGGTATAAAATACTTAAAACGGCACTCATGGCTGCTCCCTGGCTAAACCCGATTAAATTAAAATTTCCAGCCTTTGAAGGTGTTTGAATTGTGCGTGTCAATTCCTGCAATGATCTCATTAAACCTGTGGATAACCGGGCGTAATCATCAAAATTGGGTCTTTGATCATTTCTGACATCTGTCCAACCGAATTTATTTTGACCGATAAGCAGGGGACCTCTCGGAAAAATGATCAGCGAATCGCCAGGAATGGCAGATGAAAAGATTTCCATAGATTTCTCATTTCCAGACCAACCATGAATGAGGCAATAAATTTGGTCAGAAACAGATTCAACTGGTTCCTTGATATGGAAATAATAAGAATTAATTAAAATATCATTTGTTTTATATTCCATTACTCATCCTCTAGCTCGTTAATTAAATCAAGATTTCATGTTAATTCTAAATGTTATGTTAAAATCACGCTATGACTGGAATCAAGATTTTAGCAAAAAACAGAAAAGCTGGTTTTGAATATTTTCTTTTGGAAAAATTTGAAGCCGGCATTGAACTACAGGGAAGTGAAATAAAATCCATACGGGCTGGTCAGGTGAGTATTGGCGAAGCTTACATTCAAATCGAAAACCTCGAGGCATGGTTGATCAATGCTCATGTCGCGAAATATGATGCAGCCAGTATTTTTAACCATGATCCAAAACGAAAACGAAGATTATTGTTGCACAAAAAACAAATCAATCAAATTTGGAATTCAGTGCGCCAAAAAGGATTAACTGTCGTTCCAACAATTCTATATTTAAGTAATGGAAAAGCAAAAATAGAAATTGCATTGGCAAAAGGTAAAAAAATGTATGATAAACGCGATAGTATCGCCAGGCGTGATCTGGAAAGAGAAAATTCTCGCAAGAGAAAGATCACTGATTAAGAGCTAAATTATGTCATTGTGGTTGGCTTTTAGCATATCATTCATCATTTTAATCGTTTGGTTGCGATTAATTGATCTGTTTGCTGTGAAAGGGCTGATTTCCAAAAAATTGAGCAGAAAGATTATTCATATCGGTACCGGACCAATTTTTTTACTGTGTTGGCTCTTATTTCCTGAAAATTCAAATGCAAGATATCTGGCAGCGGTTATTCCCCTCTTAATTACGATTCAATTTTTCCTGATTGGAATCGGGGTCATTAAAGATCAGGCTTCGGTGGATGCGTTGTCCAGAACGGGAGACCCAAAAGAGATTCTGAAAGGCCCTCTTTTTTACGGCGTAGTATTTGTTCTGTTAACGATCATTTTTTGGAGGACATCTCCCATCGGAATTATTGCCTTGATGATTTTGTGTGGGGGAGATGGCTTTGCAGATATTATTGGTCGCAGAATTCCTTCACAAGCATTGAAGTGGTCTCCAAACAAGTCAATTGCAGGGACTATTTCCATGTTTTTTGGGGGATTAATTTTTTCATCTTTCATGTTATTTATTTTTATTGAATTTGGTTATCTAACAATTGATTTTGTTAACAGTTTACCCAAATTGTTATTATTAAATCTTCTGGCAACGATTATCGAATCGCTCCCAATACGAGATTGGGATAATATAACAGTGCCTCTAACAATTGTATTGGCTGGGTTAATTCTGTTCTAAAGGAGTGTAGATGATTTCGATTGATGGTCATCATCTGACGATTGAAGAAATATTAAAAGTAGCACGCAACCATGAGAAGGTTAAAATTTCCGCTGCTGGGATTGAAAATATTAAGAATTCCTATGAATTGAAAAATAAAATCGTTGCGTCGACGCATGCAGTCTATGGGATTAACACAGGGTTTGGAATTTTTGCAGATAAGCAAATAGCGAATGAAGATTCTTCAAAACTAAGCAGAAATCTCATATTAAGCCATGCAGTCGGTACCGGGGATCCGTTTTCAAAAGAGATCGTCCGCGCAGCCATGTTAGTACGGGCTAATACCTTAACAAAAGGGTTCTCAGGTGTGCGACTCTGTGTTGTTGAAACGCTCCTCTCCATGTTAAATACGAATGTAGTTCCTGAAATCCCTTCACAGGGTTCATTGGGTTCATCGGGGGATTTAGCTCCATTATCACATCTGGCTTTGACATTTACCACCGATGAAAAAGACCTGGAAGAAGATTCTGGTTATGCGTATTATGAAGGACACAGATTAACGGGTAAAGAAGCCATGAGCAGAGCGGGAATTCCCAGGTTGGTCCTTGAATCAAAAGAAGGGTTGGCGATTAATAATGGGGCTACATTTTCAGCAGCCATTGCGGCATTGAGTTTATTCGACTCCAAATCATTAATAGATATTGCAGAAATGTCACTGGCAATGAGTTTAGAAGCTATGTTAGGTTGTAGTGCGGCTTTTGACCATCGCATTCAAGCCGCACGCGGTCAACTAGGACAAATGGAAGTGGCAGATAATGTAAGAAGGTATATTCTCAACTCAAATTTAATCAATTCTACGAACAGAATTCAGGATGCCTATTCCTTGCGATGTGCTCCCCAGGTGCAAGGGGTAGCGAGAGATACGCTTCAATTCATCTGGCAGATCGTCAGCAGGGAAATCAACGCTGCGACTGATAATCCCCTATTATTTGTTCCCGGAGTGGCACTTTCCGGTGGCAACTTCCATGGGGAACCAGTTGGGGTGGCAATGGATTTTTTGGGAATTGTTCTGGCAGAAATTGCATCCATTTCTGAACGACGGATCAATCGAATGACTGACGAAAACCTTAATGCAGGCTTGCCTCCCATGTTAGTTGATTCACTGGAAGCCGCTGGATTGAATTCTGGTTTAATGATGCCGCAATATACAGCCGCCAGCCTGGTTCTTGAAAACCAGACTCTGGCCCATCCGGACAGTGTATTTTCAATTCCCACTTCTGCAGAACAGGAAGACCACAATGCAAATGCCATGAATGCCTGCAGACATACTTTGCAAATCCTAAAAAATGTTCAACATGTTTTATCAATTGAACTTTATACGGCTTCCAGAGCGATAGACTTGAGGTTAAGAAAGTACCCGACCGGAAAATTGGGGGATGGGACAAGTATGATTTATCAAATGATCAGAGACGTCGTTCCATACCAGGCAGGCGATGCACTTTGGTGGCCAGAAATAGAAAAAGTAAAACAACTGGTTGTCAGCGGTAGAATCTCTAAGGCTTTGGACTTTATTAAGAGTTGACAAGGTCACTTATTGCGATTATCTTTTCTCTATGTTCTGGTTCTCAAAAAAAGTGTCTAGAAGGGACTTGCTTAAAGGTGTTGTTTGCTTTGGGGGAGCAATGGCTTTTTATCCATGGTTAGAGGTTAAGGCTCAAACTAATAATTTTCCTGGGTCTGACAAATTGGGGAGGGTTTGCAGCCCAGTCGTAAAAATGAGAGCCAGACCATCCATCAACGCACAGGAAGTGGGTGTACTTTATGAGGATACTGTCGTTATTTGGTTAAGAGAAGTCGTTGGCGAGATACCTGCTGGCATGCTGAATGCCAAATGGATAGAAACACCGGATGGATTTATTTATGCACCTTCATTGCAACCTGTCAAGAACATCGAAAACTCAATCGTACCCACATTCCCCACAACCAGTTTAGGTAAAGGTTTTTGGGCAGAAGTTACGGTACCATTTGTTGATTTGGATCTAAATAATCGAGCGGCTGGCGCTCCATGGCTTAAAGAAGCCAGTCACCCGCGTTTGTATTATTCCCAAATTATCTGGATCGATGATCTGAAAACTGGTGCAAATGGAGAAAAATATTATCGAGTGAATGAAAGATATGGATATGGCGATATTTTTTGGGCTAATGCCAAAGCTTTCAGACCATTGACAGAAAAAGATTTGGAACCAATTTCCCCTGATATCGATAATAAAATGGTTTATGTTGACGTGACACCTACCAGACAATTTCTAACCTGTCTGGAAAATGGTGTTGAAGTTTATTATTGTCAAATTTCATCTGGGGCAAAGTGGAACTCTTCTGGTCAGATCGAAAAAAGTTGGGGCACGCCACCGGGAGTACATCGAACCTGGAGAAAACAGATATCCACCCACATGACCGGTGGAACAGCAGGGGGAGGCTGGGATATTCCAGGTGTCGGATGGACGATTTTATTTTCCAGTAACGGCGTCGCTATTCACTCTACCTTCTGGCACAATGATTATGGAACACCCAGATCACATGGATGTGTTAACGTAAAACCAGAAGACGCTCAATGGATATTTCGATGGACTTTACCGGTTGTGACTATTGATCCTGGTGATGTAACGGTTCCAATGCCAGGCGGTACACAAGTAGATGTTAGAGAATTTTGAGGTGTAAATGGATTTAACGTTAGGGTTAGCATTCTTAGCAGGATTGGCATCATTTTTATCTCCGTGTGTATTTTCGTTAGTACCAGCTTATATTAGTTATCTCAGCGGTCGATCTATTGCAGCACTAAAATCTGCGGAGACCCAGGGATTCAAATGGGAGGCATTCTCGCATGGTTTGGCGTTTGTGTTAGGGTTTAGCCTCGTTTTTATTTCTTTAGGAGCGACAGCATCAGCAATCGGAGGACTTTTATACAATCTGAGATGGCTATTAGCAAAAATTGGTGGCGTAATTGTGATCATATTTGGTTTACACATGACGGGTATTTTACGAATTCCATTTCTTGAATATGACTTGCGCATTCAAAATAAGGCGCAAAAAAACAGGACGTATTTATCATCCATGTTGATGGGAGTATTTTTTTCAGCCGGATGGTCACCTTGCGTTGGACCTGTTTTGGGTGCAATATTAACATTGGCAGTGGGGGGCGGATCGATTTTTGAAGGAATGAAATTATTGTCAGCATATTCTGCAGGTCTGGCAATACCGTTCTTATTGGCAGCTCTTGGCATTGGTTGGGTAGTGAAAGTAATTCAAAAATATGGTAAAACAATGCGCTATGTTGAAATTGTGATGGGAGTCATTTTAATAATCATTGGTGCGATGTTGTTTTTTGGAACCTTAGAAACAATGAACCGTTTTGGGTTGTTCATTGATTTTGGATTATAGGCGGATAGGAGAGAAAATTGATTAACGTTATTGCATACGTAAAAAATTCCGAACAACAAAATTTTATTTCTGAAATGTTAAACAAATTAAAAACAGAGATTGAATTTAATGACCAAATCATTAATATATCGGACTCTGAGGATTTGAAAAATAAATATGCAGAAATCTCCCCCTTTATTAAAATAGGTCCTTATACCCTATCAGGAGAAATTTTGGAAGCCAACTTAAAAATGACCATTATGGCAGCTAAAGATAGGGAAAAACAACTTACTGATGTAGGCGATGATCGCTATCAAAAAAGAATAGAATCTGGAAAGAAAATTACCAATTTGGACAAAGTATCCTTGTGGCTTTCGAAAAGCTATATCTGGCTGATGATTTTCTTTTTATCCTTGTATGTTGGATTACCATTTCTCGCTCCCTATTTTTTAAAAGTTGGCGCTAACCTACCCGCGAACATTATTTACACAATCTATAAACCTCTCTGCCACCAATTGGCATTTAGATCCTGGTTTATTTTTGGGGAACAGGCTTATTATCCCAGAACTGCCGCGGGGATTGAGGGAGTGAAGACCTATGAAGAAATATCAAATCAACCAGTCATTAATATACGTGAAGCTCAAAAATTCAAAGGGAATGAACTTATAGGATACAAAGTTGCATTATGTCAACGTGATATTGCCATTTATGGAAGTATGTTGTTATTTGGACTCCTGTTTGTTTTATCAGGACGACGGATAAAATCCATCAAATGGTATATTTGGGTGGCTGTAGCTCTTATTCCGATTGGTTTTGATGGTGTATCACAACTGCCGGGATTGGCAAGCTCTTTGCCAGCCTGGATCCCAATCCGTGAAAGTAACCCACTCTTACGGTCCATTACCGGCTCTTTATTTGGATTTTTTACAGCCTGGTATTTATTCCCTTTGATCGAAGAGAGTATGGTAGAAACAAGAACAATCGTAACTGAGAAGATGAAATATGTTAAATCCCTGGGAAATTAAAAAATGATTTCAAATGTTAAAGAAAATTTGAAATATTTTACGTTTGATAGTTTTCCAAAAGAGAAAATTAATCATGGTGTCTTTACCCGTCTGGGAGGTATCAGCCCGGATTCATTTTCGAGTTTAAACGTTGGCGAATCAGCAGGTGATTCCCGGGAAAATGTAGTTGAAAATCGAAAAAGGATCTTTGAAGTGTTTGATAAACCCGTCGAATCCATTTATGATGTCTGGCAAATTCATAGTAATATCGTGCAGTTTACCGATCAACCGAGGAAACCAGGAAGCAAACATGAACAGGCGGACGCAATATTCACAAATTCAAAAAATGTCTCCCTGTTCATGCAATTTGCAGATTGTGTTCCGATCCTTATTCTGGACACGGATAAAGATATTATTGGGATTGTGCATGCGGGTTGGCAAGGGACAGTTAAACGGATTGTTCAAAATGCGATTACGTATTTGATTGATAAGTTTGCATGTGATCCAAACGACATTCAGGCGGGGATCGGCCCTTCCATCGGACCGGATCATTATGAAGTTGGTAGAAATGTAATTCTAGAAGTTAAAGATAAATTAAATGAAATTCAATCAGATGTTCTGATATCAAGAAATGGTTCAACTTATTTTAATTTGTGGAAAGCAAATGAAATCTTATTACACCAGGTTGGCGTTACGAAAATAGAAGTGGCGGCTATCTGCACCGCTTGCCATTTGAATGAGTGGTATTCTTACCGTTTAGAAGGTCAAAAATCTGGCAGATTTGGTGTATTTATGGGACTTAAGTAAAATTGGAACCAGTCATGATTTTAACGTTGCAAATCGCGAAAGTGCTGCAATGATCCGTACCGGTACTACCAATTGGATCCAGAGAGAATTGAAAACGAGAGGGAAGCATGTTTGATTTTTTAATCGTATTTGTAAGAGTTGCCGTAAATATTTTTACTCTGCTAGTCATCGCAAAAGTGTTGTTAAGTTATTTTCTATCACCGTATCATCCGATTAGAAAAACAATTGACCTAATCGTTGAGCCTTTATTAGCTCCCATTCGAAAACGAATGCCAATGATTGGAATGTTTGATTTCAGCCCAATCGTTCTGTTGATCGGAATTCAAATTATCGAATTTTTATTAATCACAATTTTATCTTCGCTATAAAAAATCCTGATTAAATTAGAATTCAATATTCCTGGATTTTGAGTTTCTTAATAAATATAAAGTAAGATAAATTTGGTTAATTAATTCAGAATCATGAGATTTTGATGCCATTTCAAGCATTTTTGAAATGGTTGCCTGATTTGCTTCCTGAATTGAAAAAATAATCGCCTTCATCAAATCCATTTTAGTATCTGAATTAAGTGCTATTAATAAAATCGGCGCAACCGGCTGGTCGGATGACACACCAAGGTTTTGGTTTCCCGCAAATTCAATAATCCAGGGTGTATCGCTTAACGGCAATTTACGCTCAGGAATACATGGATTTCCCGCTTCTAAAAATTCAAGAGCTTGCGTAGCCCCGTTTCTAACCACCCATTGACTATCCTCAATCATCATTTTATTCAAGGTCTGGATCGACCATAGATTATTTAATTTCACTAACCCATTGATGGATGCTCTTCGGACAACGATATCCTCCAGAGATATGGCTTCCTGTAAGATTTCAGTGCCAATGATAGGGTGCAAGGCTAAACTTTCAGCGACCAACTGTCTCGCTTTCTCTTCCCCATTCAATAAAATTCTAGCAAGTTCATGAATAGCGTTTTCATCTTCAAATGTGCCTAAAGCTAAACAGATATTCTTCAGAAACTTACCAGGGGCTTTCTGTGATAAAGAGACCAGGTCTGGAATGAACGAGTTATCTCGACTAGAGCAACTAATTGCAAAAAGAGCTAATTCCTTCAAGGATTCAAGATCATTGGTTAATAATTGCCGGAAATAAGTGGGCAGGTTATTATCATTTGAAAGTACCAGGGTTGCGACAGCTCTCAATCTGATTGTGAACTTCTCGTTAGCATTCTGAATTATTTTTACTAATTGTTTAATAAAAGCAATACGCCAGTTCAGGTTTTTATTTGTGATCTTAAGCCAGGGTCCTATACTGAATAATCTGAATGGAAAATCAGATGGTTCATCTGAAATAAAATTGGTTAACCATGTGCATTCAGAGTCCTGAGAAGAACTAAAACCTAAATAAGCATAATTTGCTGGCCACTGCAGATCGTTTTCATAGATATCAGATAGGGGAGATTTATTAGATGCTAAGCTTGCAAAGTATCCTAATAAGTCAGAATGGGAGAAAGTATATTTGCCACTATTCGTGGTTTGGATTATTTCCGATTGAAGTAATTTGTTAAATCCCTCCGCTTTTGAATCGCTCGTATTCAGGTAACAAGTTCTATTTTGAATCAAATTTTGTGCCAGAGAGATTGCCAAATCATAGGCTTCTTTGTTTGGGAGGATTCTTTTCGTGTATGTCTGATATAAATCCAGGACGCTTGGTCCGAACAAGTCACCTGCTAATGCTCCCCAAATGTGCATCGTGTATTCGCTGGGGGATAAAGGTCTCAGGTTAGAAGAAGCCCAATTCAAGACAAGTGTTTCACTAATCTCGTCGTCCGATTGTTTATTCTTTAAAATTTCGTTCTGCCACAATTTATTCCAATTTGAATAAAAATCAATTATTTGTTGATTTGACCAGGCTGCTAAAAATAGAGGAGTGAAGTTTAATTGCAGCAATTCACCCAGGTATAACGGAGTCGCGGAAATAACGATTTGAAGATCAGGGAATTCAATTTTGGTTTTCTTAATGAACTCAACAAATTTATCAAATTCTTCTGGAGGTAACTCATCCAGTGCATCAACGATCAGGATTGCGTTGTTGCCTTCAATAGATTGATGAATAAATTTAATCAATCTGGGTAATGCAGTAGTTGGGAGCTTAGGGGAGAGAGATTTGTAAAGCATATCAAAAATGGATAAATCTGGTTGCGAAATAACTTCGGTATCATGAACATTTACATAGAAAGGTGTTTTAGCTGATATCAAACCACATTTAGGGTCTTTACGCACCAAACACGAAACCAAATGAGCTAACGCGACGGTTTTACCCGCACCAGGCATGCTACAAACAACCAGGTCAGCATTTTTGTGAATTGCTTCTGTAATTGCAAGTTTTGGCACATTAAAATTTCTGGTAAGGTGAGGTTGGTCAGGAATAAAAGGAACTGTCTGAGCGATTTCACTTTCAAAAATAATATTTTCTTTTTCCTGAACTGTAGCGGGTTGCACCAAAAGGAATGGCTCTACCATAATTTCGTCCAGGAAGAAAAGACTTTTAGCCAGATGATTGGATTGAGCTCTGGTGTATGCTTCCGTTAGTACTGCGTTCTGGATACCCGCTGATTGCTGAGACTTAAGGTTTTTAACAATTTTTTGGAGATAGGGTTTTATATCAGGTATCCAGGTTTTTAATCTCGAAATTAAAAACCAGAGAATTGTGGCGCTTAAAAAACCAATGAAAAAGGAAATTCTCTCAAGTTGAAAATTTTTCAGCCAATTCAGCATTTAGATCATCCACAATACAGAAATCGTTTACAGACCGAGCAGAAAATTTCGTCGGCGGAACTCCTGGCTTTCTGAACTTCCATGGGAGGTAGTCCATTCCCACACATCGAGCATGCATTATCCATGATTAACGAAACAGCTATCTTATTTTTTGATTTTCTTAATTTTTCATAAATATTAAAAAATTCATCCTCAATCTGGGACAGGATAGGATCTTTTTCGATTGTGATCCTCCTGTTTGATTTTTCAATTTCACCTGCTTCAGCTAACAGAATTTCTTTTTCAGCAGATTTTTCTTTTTTGAGAATATCCAAAGATTGTTTATGGACATCAATTTGATTATCTAATTCCTCTATGGAGAACATGATCTCCAATTGCTGCTCATCTAAAACTAACAATCTCTTTTTCAAAGAATCAATTTCAATATTAACGTCCTGAAGCTCTTTTGGGTTTTTAATAGATCCATCATAAAGAGATTTCTCACCGTTTTTTATTTTTTCCTGAATGATGTGGGCTTCATCTGCTATTTTTTTTAATTTGGTTTGCCACTTTTTCTTTTCAGACTCAATTTCCGCGACAATCTGTTCAATTTCTTTGACATCCTGAGAATATGAAATAATCTCATTAATTTCCGATAATCTCTTCTCATTCTTGTCGAGTTCGAGATCGAGCAATTGTAATTGGTAGAGGAATGTCCTTTGATTCATATTAGGGATTATAGAATGTGATGGGTGGAATGGCAAGTAAACGAGGTGATGATAAGTTTGTGCTTTTATTTTGCTTGCTGTATACTTCGAAATGATGAAAAAATGGAAGCTAATTATTTTTATTATCTGGATTTTTATTCTATTATTTCCGGTAATATTGGGATACAGAAATTCAACCGATGAGCTTCTGTTTTCTGGATTAATTTTCAATCCAATCGATGGATATAGTTACTATGCAAAAATGCAGCAAGGCGCCGCCGGTGAGTGGGCTTTTAATTTGCCCTATTCTGCGGAAACAAACAATGATATTTACATTTTTACTCTTTATCTCTTTTTTGGTCACCTTTCCAGGATTTTAGGGATCAGCATTCCGATTGTTTATCAATTTTTTCGAATTTTATTTGCTATCTTGTTATTTTTTTCACTTCTCGAATTCTTAAAATCTGTCTTTAACAATGAGGATATATTTTTTAAATGTGCATTTATCTCATTGTTATTTGGGGGTGGATTGGGTTGGATATATTTTTTGTCCGGAGACCTACCCTTGGATTTTTGGGTAGCTGAGGCTTTTGTATTCTTATCCTCCCTTTCAAATCCACATTTTATTCTGTCCTTGTTAATATTTGTAATGTTGCTGCAAATGATTCTAAGAAATTATTTTGGGATATGGAATACAATCCTCATCTTTATTTTCAGCACAATACTTGTTAGTATCTCACCATTTTCTGCGATCATTATGGGTTTTGTTTTTCTGATGAATGTTATTTGGGTGCAGAAATTTTCGAAGGAAAGCATCAGCAATCTGATTGTATTTGGGATTCCTGTCGGAATAATTGGTGCCTATCAGTATTTAACCATTCGCGCTGATCCAATCCTGAATAATTGGAATACCCAAAACGTCACTCAAACACCATCTTTGTTAAACCTGCTTTTTTCTTTTTCCCCCTTATTAATTGGCGTTTTTATCCTTCTATTCATATTTTGGAAAAGGAAAATTCCTGTTGAAAAATCATTGTATCTTTTAATATTCTGGATATTTTTTGGATTATTGATGGCGTATGTACCTTTTAATCTACAAAGACGCTTTTTGGCAGGTTATTATTTACCACTTGCGATCGTCTTTTGGAAATTATTAGGTGATTTTTACAAACAGTTCCCACATAAAAAACAAACAATATTGATTTATGCTTTGATTGGGTTGAGCTTACCTTCCAGTTTACTGATTTTCTCAGGAAGTTTGAACGCAATCAATCATCAGGATCAAATATTTTATTACAAAGAGAATATCCTTGAAGCAACAGAGTGGTTGTCTTCAAAAGGTTCTCACAAATCCATTGTTTTAGCTACCGAAGAAAATGGTCGCATTATTCCAGCTTTAGCAAACTTTAAAGTTGTCTATGGGCATCCATTTGAGAGCATCAATGCTGAGCAAACAAAAAAGGATGTTGATGATTTTTGGGCAAATAATCTGTCGGAAGAGCAATCCTGGAATCTGATCAAAAAATATAAAGTAGATTATATTCTTTGTGAATACGAAACCACCAGAAATAGTTGCCAGACTATTACCAGTACAATGGAAATAATGTATGAAGCAAGAGATATAGCCATATTTCAGGTTGTGAATTGAAAACAAAAAAGTCCTTGATCATTTTGTTTGTGATATTTTTGATGGGTAATATAAATATTATTTTGAATTTAAATGATTTTATTTATTTGGGAAGTTCAACTTTTTCGGATATTCCCATCACACATTATCCAAATCTTTTATATATACAAAAAACGATCCTCCAACATCAACAAGTACCTTTATGGTCTAATCTTATTTTTTCTGGGTATCCATTTGCTGCAAATCCACTTTCCGGGTTATGGTACTTCCCCGGGTGGTTGGCATTACTTTTTCCTTTGCCAGCCGGAATAAACCTGACGCTTTTGCTGCACCTCTTGATTGGTCTTTACGGGATGTATTACTTTTTAAGATCCCTGAACACATCAATAATCGGCTCCATGGTCGGCAGTATCGGTTTCGTATTTTCGACAAAAATTTATGCCCATTTAGGCGCTGGTCATCTTTCATTGATTTATGCAATATCCTGGACGCCGTGGTTACTTTATTTCACCAGTAAATTTAAGTTACAGAAGCAAGGGTTGAGAATCGGTATTGTAAATGGATTGTTTTGGGGGCTGATCCTGCTTGCTGATTTACGTTGGTCAATTCCAGCGTTTTTGGTTTGGTGTGTTTTGTTAGCTGACAAAAGAATCAATTTAAAAGAATTGTCAAAATTTGTGGGCACGGCTTTGAGTATTGGTTTGCTGACCTCAATGACTACCTGGTTCCCTCTTCTGCAATACTTGAACTATTCAAATCGGGCTGGTTTATCACCGAATGATCAATTGATTTTTTCCATGTCTTTTTTGGATTTTCTTAATTTGTTTTTTCCTTTTTTTGAAGGCAATGCCGAAACCAGAGTGTATCCAGGCGCAGTCATCATAATGTTGTCTATTTTGGGATTGTTTCTTTATAAACAAAATAACCATATCCGGAAGTGGTATGTTTTACTGTTCATCTCAGTCATATTTTCTTTAGGTGAAAATATTCCCGGTATGCGTTTCATTTATGAGTTGCCTGGCTTTTCTTTATTGCGGGTGCCTTCCCGTTTTCTATTTCCATTCATCATTGCCTTGTCCATCATTTCAGCGATGGTTATCGACATAATTCATCTTGAAAAAGTCCAATATCGATTAAACAGAATTGTCTTTCTATTTCCAATATTTATTTTTGTTGTTTTATTCTCTTTCGGTTCAATTATTCTTACCAAAGATATTTCGAAAAATTTAATCTGGTCGATTATTATTTTTTCAAGTAGTTTTATAATTTTATTATTATTGCTTTCCCATTCATACAAACCATTCATGTTGACAACAATTTTATTTTTGATATTAACGATTGACCTGTCCTTTGTGAATTTTTCCAGTTTAAATTTCATCCCTGTCAAAACAGTTATTTATGAAAAGAATGATTTAATTTCAAAGTTATCAAATCTCAAACCAAATTTTCGTGTATACACACCCTCTTATAGTATTTCTCAGGAACAAGGTTCGTTTTTTGGTATTCATCAGGTGAATGGCGTTGACCCACTTCAATTGCAACGATATGTTGATTTTTTTGGCGAAGCATCCGGAGTAGCCGTCGACAAATATTCGGTGACTTTGCCAAGATTTGAAAATGGAAATCCTGAAAAAGATAATATAGGAAAATGTCCAAATAAAGATATGTTGCAGGAATTAAATACAAAATATGTCATATCGTCTTTCCCTCTGACGGACTGTGATGTAGGTGATTACGAAACCATCTCGGATCAGTATGTTTATGAAATTGGGGAAAAAGATCATTACCTGATGTTAGAAAATTGCCCGGAAAAGGAATTAAATTATCTGATCAAGAAATATTCCCCAAATGAGGTCATTCTTGATCTTGAAAGTTGTGGTGGAAACCTTAAAATCAGTGAGATCAATTATCCTGGATGGCAAATTTTTATTGATGGTCAACAAAGTGAATTGGAAAGCGAATCTCTCTTTCGGTTAATGAATATATCTAAAGGCCCCCATGAGCTTCGAATGGTATTTCGACCAAAAAATGTAATTATTAGTCTGATCATCCAGAATTTACTATGGCTGTCATGTGCTTTTTATCTATTCTTTTCGCACCGGAAACCTGGATATGAAATTCATTCGTGAAAATAAATTCCTGATCATTTTCTCAATGGTCGTTATTGTCATTACCAGCATTCCTTATTGGCTGGGCTTTTCCTTGCAAAATGACTTTAATAAATTTAGTGGCTTTATTATCGGGGTTGGGGATGGAAATTCCTATTTAGCCAAGATGATGATGGGGGCAAGTGGTAAGTGGTTATTTACCACTCCTTACACTGCCTATCCACAAATGGAATTCTTCGCATTTTTTCCATACTTATTATTAGGGAAGTTGGCTGGTCCACCGGAGCAGACCCTTCAATTGATTTTAATATTTCACTTGTTTCGTTGGGCAGGTATTGTTTTTCTTATCTTTGAAACATTTCGATTTAGCTCCATCTTCGTAAAGGATAAAAATACTTCATTGCTTATTACTGTCCTGTTGATTTTTGGTGGTGGGTTAGGATGGTTAGCAATAATTTTTCCGGGTTTGGTTCAAAATCGTTTGCCTCTCGAATTTTATTCGCCAGAAACTTTTGGGTATTTATCGGTATTTAGCTTACCGCATTTATTATTTGGCAGGGCATTTCTTTATAAAGCCTTCAGAACATTATTAGTGGTGGAGGAAACTAATTTTGCTAAACAATCGGTTTTGTTCAGTGGGATTTGGTTATTCTTCAGCGGCATTTTTCAACCAATAAATTTGTTCATCGGTTGGTTCGTAATGGGTGTGTTTTTGCTGGTTAAATCAATTAGAGAAAAATCATTCGCTTTATTTATTAAAAAATATTTTATCTGGATAATCCCTTCTGCACCATTATTTTTTTATAATTTTTTCTCTTTCTTGTTCGATCCTTATTTATCAACCTGGCAAGATCAAAATCGGATTATTTCCCCACCTTTCATTGATTACGTATTGGCTTATGGACTGGGGGTACTTATTTTGCTTCTGGTCTATAAAAAAGGTTTGAGTCAGAAGATTAATCATCAATTGTTTGTGAATATCTGGATACTTCTCATCCCGGTTTTGATATATTTTCCAATTAATATCCAAAGGCGGTTGACCGAGGGAGTCTGGTTATGTTTTAGCATTTATTTTGGTATATATATGATGTCCAACCGGAAACGAACTAATAAAATTCTGCTTTTTGCTGTTTTTGTCCTATCCAACTTGCTATTTACAATTGGTTCCTTTCAAACCGTGCAACACATAGCTGCTCCAATTTACTCGCCTCAATCAATCATTGATGTTGGTAATTATTTGCAAAACAAAGTGACCCCTGGGGATGTTATCATCGCACCGTTTGATGAAAGCAATTTATTACCGGTCTATGTTCCAGTCAAAGTCATAACGGGGCATGGTCCTGAAAGTAAAAATTTGAGTGAGATTACTGAAAAATTGGATCAATTTTATCAGGGTGAACTTACCCAATTGCAAACTCAGGATTTCTTTGAGCCATTCAATATAAAATTTATTATTGTTCCAAAGGATAAAGATAGCGCTAAGATGAAGATGCAAATCCCCGTTGATCAAATCATCCAAACGTATGAAAATAGCGATTACACGGTGTTAAAAGTTGATGATTAATAATATTATTGGGATGAAAAATAAATATAAATTAATTTTATTTTTGGTTATATTTTTCCCTTATGTGGTTCTATTGCTATTCGGGAAGGTTATTTATTGGGGCACGGCTTCTTTACAGTTTATTCCCTGGTACCAATTTTTCTTCGATTCCATACTTAGTGGTCATTGGCCATTATGGAATCCATACAATGGAATGGGGGTTCCTTTCATTGCCAATTACCAGTCGGCTGTTTTTTATCCGATTAACTGGTTGTTATTGATTTTTTATCTGATTGGCAGCATTGAGGGATTAGCCATTGGCGTCACGTTGTTAATTCCCTTGCATTTATTCATCAGTGGATTAGGAATCATGCGGATCCTGGAGCATTTCGAGAAAAGCCGGTTTGCTCAGCTGATGGGAGGTATTGTTTTCGCATTAAGTGGGTACATTCTCACCCGATTAACGTTTATCAGTATGGTATGGGCTTACGCCTGGCTGCCATGGATAATATTTTCGTGTTTGCAGTTGAAATCATTCTCTCAGCAAGGTTCAATACCAAAATTAATGAGACTCAGCCTTTTTCTGGCGCTGCAATTATTATCAGGGCATGCTCAAACTACTTACTACACAATATTGCTTGGGGGAATTTTTGTAATAGCCTACGAATATGAAACCTTTTATACCCAGATCAAGAAATTATTAGCTTTCCTGTCTGCTTGTTTGATTGCATTTTTGATTTCAGCTGTTCAAATAGTGCCTACAGCAGAGTTCTTAATGCAATCTCAACGTAGTAGTGAGGTTGGTTATGATTTTGCAGTCAGCCTTTCGTTATGGCCAGCCAGATTGTTGACAATTTTATTCGGTAATTTTTGGGGAAATCCAAATACAGGTCGCTTTCTGAGCGGTGGTAACTTCTGGGAAGAAAACCTATACAGCGGTGTATTCCCTGTCATCACAATGATCATTCTAGTTTGGGTATTACTTTGGAAGACACGCAGGAAACAGACTTCTGGAAATCAAAAAAAGACGATCGCATTATTCTTCGCTTTATTGGTGATTTCAATTCTTTTTTCATTGGGAAAGTTTTTTCCGTTATTTCCATTTCTTTACCAGAATATCCCTACTTTTAATCTCTTTCAGGCGCCTGTTAGATTCCTGATCATTTATTTCTTTGCCTTCAGTATCTTGTTTGGTTATGGCGTTGATGTGTGGATACTATCGAAATTTAATAATAAAAAGACAATGATCATCTTAGTGATATTCGGTACTCTTTTCTTGATATCGTTTTATGGAAAAGTCTTCCAGCAAGAACTTCCCAATGACCTTATCATGAGTGTATTGATTGCAAGCATTCTAGGACTGATTTTTGGAATTCTGACTTTGGTTAAGGATAATTCCTGGATTAGAATCTCGATCATTAAATTGATCTTTGGGATCATCGTTATTGGCGATCTTTTATTTCATAATTTGCTATGGGAGAATTTTCAACCTTTTACAATTTTCCCGGCCATCAATCAGCACCCATTTACTGCTGAACCTGGACGGGTGTTCATCAGTGCACAAGATGAAGATTTCTTGAAGTTCAACGTGTTCTTTCGACCGGATCGCTTACAATCCATATTAGATTTTAATAAAATACAACCCAATTTTCTCCCGGACACAAATTTACTCAATCATCGCTATGCAATGATTAATAATTTTGATCCTTTACAGCCAGAAAAGTTTACAAAATTTTGGCAATGGCTAAATAGCTTATCCAGCGAGGATCTGAATTCGGTTATTTCCCTGGTAGGTGTGAATACGATGATCAGTATTGATCCAACCAGTACGAATTTCCTATCCGAACAAACGGTGACACCTGAAGATCTCATCCAATGGTATGGATGCAGCACGTTAATAGATGAAGACAATCCATTAAATAGTCTCTTGCATGCAGAGGTTCAAGATTCTGATAATCGATGCATATTTGTTAATGATATTTCACAGATTTACTCACCTGAGACTTTGGAGCTTGAGCCTGTTCATCTCAATTTTTCAATGACTTCCATGAATTCTATTACCGTCAATTACGCGTCAGAAACACCAGGTTGGATAGTGATACGACAAAACTGGTATCCCGGATGGAAAGCGATATTGGATGAAGAAGAACTTGCAATTGAAGAAGTTGATTATTTGTTTCAGGGTATATACGTTCCCGCAGGGCAGCATAGCCTGGCCTTAATTTACAATCCGCAGAGTTTCCGGGTAGGGTTCAGTTTATCTCTCATCACTCTTTTCATCTTGTTGATATGGAAGAAGTTATCCAAATCGTAGAAAATCACTGGATAACAAGTTATTATTAATGAATTCAACGGATTTTAGGAGTTAACCATGGGTGTTGGTACTGTTACCGATGTTAAAGTTTTCTATGAAAAATTATTAAATAACTTAAAAACTGTGATTATTGGAAAAGATGAAGTTCTTGATCTGGTTATCATAACTTTATTGGGTCAAGGTCATTTACTGATTGATGATGTCCCCGGTGTAGGTAAAACGATGCTGGCTAAAAGCCTGGCGAAATCCCTGGGATGTACGTTTAATCGCATTCAATTTACACCAGATATGCTGCCAAGCGATGTTACCGGTGTTTCTATTTTCAATCAAAATTCCCGGGAATTTGAATTTCGACCGGGTCCAATAATTTCTCAAATTGTGCTGGCAGATGAAATTAACCGTGCCACTCCAAAAACACAATCAGCTTTGCTTGAATCTATGGAAGAAAGACAAACAACCGTTGACGGGATCACACACCCCATTCCACAACCTTTTATGGTGCTTGCCACCCAAAACCCAATTGAATATGAAGGTACATTCCCATTACCAGAAGCACAATTAGATCGTTTTATGATGAGAATACGAATTGGATATCCAGGATTTGCGAATGAAATAGAAATTCTTGAACTTCAACAATTAAAACATCCAATTGAGAAGATACAGACAGTTGTCAGCAGTGCGGAAATCCTTGACATGCAGGAAGCAATCAAATATGTGTATGTTTCAGCAGCAGTTAAACGATATATTGTTGAATTGACCAGAGCCACCAGAGATCACAATGATGTATATCTTGGCGCCAGCCCGAGAGGAAGTTTGGGTTTATACCGGGTGAGTCAGGCGAAGGCTGCTGCATTGGGCAGGGATTATGTTTTACCTGATGACGTGAAAAGTCTTGCAAAATTTGTGCTGGGACACCGATTGGTGATTAATCCTTCTGCCAGGTTGAAAAATTTATCAGCGGATCAAATTATTGCTGAGGTATTATTGGATGTACATGTGCCTGGTGGGGATTTTCGAGGGAATTGATTCTTGATGCAGGTTCGAAAAATATTTTGGTTCGCCATTGTCATCATCGCATTCTCATCTTTTATGATCTGGTACACAAATGTGTATTCTCCATTTCCAGATGCTCAGGATATTTTCGTCCGCATAACAGTTTTGGGGACTCTTTTTCTGATTGTCAATTGGTTTTGGACTTACATTTCAGTGAGAAAGCTTACCATTTTGAGAACTCAAAGACTTTCACGCCATCAAGTTGGAAATGTTTTTGAGGAAACCTTCGAACTGATTAATCCTGTTCGGTATGCTAGATTGTGGGTGGAAATTGAGGATATGAGTAATTTGCCGGGGAAAACAGGTTCAAAAGTGATTTCAGGTATCGGTGGGAAGAAGAATCGTTTTTACAATGCCAGAACCATCCTCACGAAAAGAGGAGCATTTGTTTTAGGTCCAACTATCCTGAGATCTGGTGATCCTTTTGGCATGTTTCTCTCTGAAAAACAAATCCCTTCTGAAAATCATTTAATTGTTTTACCGTATATTGAAAATATCAACCGATTTCCTGAACCTCCTGGGAATATTCAGGGGGGGAGGGCAATTCGCCAAAAAAGTCTAGAGGCGACATCCTTTGCTTCCGGTGTAAGAGAATACCAACCTGGAGATCCCTTGAACCGAATTGATTGGAAATCGAGCGCTAAAAGCGATAAATTTATGGTTAAAGAATTTGATCAGGATCCACAGGGTGATGTCTGGATTGTTGTAGATGGCAATGCTGAAGCAAATTTCTACACGCTGGAAGTAGAGGATGTCCAATTTGCTGACACATTTTGGGCACTCAAGAACAAAAAAGCTTTTAAATTACCGAGGAGTACCTTTGAATATGCTATCAGCATCTCTGCTTCACTTGCTTCCTATTTCATTGATGCCGATAAAGCAGTAGGTCTGGCATGCGCGGATTCGATTCTGACAGTCCTACCCACTGAAAAAGGAAGCCGCCAGCTCGGAAAAATATTGGAGACAATGGCTTTTTTTGAAGGACGGGGCAGGATGCAAATCAATGAGGTGATCGAAACATTAAGCACGCAAATTGCACGTGGAAGTGCTGTGGTGATTGTTTCACCTGCCAGTACCCAAACCATTCAATTGTGTACCGAAATCCTGGTCCGCAGAAGATTGAAACCGATTGTCATTCAGGTAAATCGAGATAGTTTTACGCCCGATGGTACCGATCCAAATGAAATTGAATTTGGAAATATATCTGGAATTTCAATCAGTTATGGCGATTCGATCTCAGGTGTATTAGAGTCGGTTTCCCTCACATGAAATTTGAATTGACGACGAAAATTGAAATTTCTTCCAGTCAATGCAGAAATGTATAACCCATTTCGTTAATGATTATTTTCTGACCCGGGGTCATACAATATTAATTCAATTGCATGTGGAAGAACCGGTAACAGAAAATCTAAACATTCCAATACGCTTTTAGGGCTACCCGGTAAATTAATGATTAAAGATTGATCTTTTATTCCGGAGACTGCTCTGGAGAGCGCAGCATGCGGAGTGATTTGAAAGCTTTTATAACGCAAATACTCAGATATTCCCGGTGTTTCTCTTTCAATGATTGCGAGGGTTGCTTCAGGTGTTATGTCGCGCGGTGCAAATCCTGTTCCACCGCTGGTAAAGATGAGCGGGACTTTTTCCTCTGACCATTGCGAAAGTGCATGAATAATTTGTTCTTTTTCATCCGGGACGATCTTATATTCGTGGATTAAATATCCATTTTCTTCCAGGCGTTTAAGAATGACAGGTCCGGATTTATCTTGACGTTCCCCAGTTGAAGATCGATCGGAAACGATGAGCACGGAAACACAATTGTTGTTAATCATCATCATCTAATTCGCCTGCAATTGTCTTCCATTCACCGTGAAGACCGTTGGCATTGACACCATAAAAAAAACGGAAATTACCATTATCTTTATATACCAGATCGTAATTAACATTGTATCTGGCTTTATATTTTCTTAATAATCCATAATTACCAAACCACTTGATGGATTGGGTGTTTTGGTTATCTTTTTTCTCCAGATAACTTCTAATTGCATATTGCCATAATCTTCGTGCAGATTTTTGCGTTACATTGGTAACCACATTTCCATTTCTTAAATCTTTGACCGCGAAATATAGGGTGCCTTTTCTTTCTTCAGGTGGATATAATTCGATGCCGGTTTTTGGTTCAATAGATGTGGATTCTCCATCTCGATAATCAGAGGTTTTCTCAGAAGAAATGTCTCCATCATCCACTACAGGTGCTACTGGCACTAAATTGCGGCTTTTTCCCCTTAGAACAAGTCCTACAATTTCATCACGAACTGCAAGGTTTGTTTCATTCTCTTCCCGAATATAAATCTTATAATCATCCAATGCGTAGGGAGGATCTTCACCTCTGGGGATGAGAATTCGAATAATATTTTTCTTTTTAAATTCATGTGTGTCAAATTCACATTGAATGGGGGGACTAATACGATTTGAAATCTCGTTTTCGATTGATTTAATATTTTTCTCAACATCAGGGACGCCAGCAACAGGAACTTTTAGGTCTGAATTTAAACCTACATAGAGTGTCCCACCATTCGTATTGGTAAATGCACAAATATCAGAGAGGATCGCATATAGTTTACCGCCACGAACGGTCATACTTTCGTGAAAATCCTGGATAATATTCGGTCCTTCTTCCAGCGCATTAAACAAAAAATTGGAAACTGGTTCAGAAATTTCTTTTCTAGGCCGGGTGCGCGAGAAATCGTTCCCTTTGAAAACGTTGACGATGGCCTCGAATGTTTTTTCGCTCAGCAGGATTTCGGTCGTTCTTTCACCCAAGCCAAAATTCTTTTTTCGCGTGGGGTCTGATGTTAAGCGATGTGCATCGGAACCTTGAATGCAATGCATTCTTCTAGGATATTCCGGTTTGGTTCCATTAAAAAAGTGAGCAGTCGTTCTTCTGCCGGTTTGGTCCAGATCAGTAACTTCCAATGCATGCAGATGTTCATCTTGCGTATAGGCAATTTTTGTTTGCCCGCCAAAGTTAAATCCGCGCATAGCTACGCCATTGGATGAATTTGCATGAGCTGCAATGACAAGACCGCCATGTTCATGTATTTGTTGATAGGCAGAGATTACATCGGTGGTAGCACCAACATTTTGGGAGCCATCATCTAGCAGATGAGGGGGAATTTTCAGGGATAACAGCAAGTGTTCAATTTCTCGAACAGGTGTATCGGGCGGGAAAATACCTAAAATATGGAATCCGAAGGTTGCGGTGAATTCAAAGCCGGGTAGGACCAGAATCTTTTTTAAAAGACGATGGTACTCATCCAGTCTAATTTTTTCTGCAGGAAGGATTCTGTTTAATTTCAATAAGGCTTCAAACTGAGAAATTTCTTCCTGCATACGTTTAAAACCGGAAATTGTGTTGTGATCTGTTATAGCTATAATATCCAGATTTTTTTCTTCAGCTTTCTTCAACATATCCAGAAGGTCATATTCAGGTTGTTGATAATCCGTTGAGGCAGCTGAATGAATATGTAAATCCATGTTATACCAATGGTTTTTAGTTGGGTTGGTTATTTTTGTCAAAAGTACTCCAAATTAGGGTGAATTAATCAAATGGGAAATTTTATTCTTTTTTAGTATTATCTTGTTCGAGCGCGATGTCAAGCACTTCATCAACTGTATCGACGAATATGAAATCTATTGACTTTTTGACTTCTTCAGGAATGTCTTCAAAATCAAGTTCATTCAGTTTGGGTAAAAGGACCGTTTTAATCCCGGACCGGTGAGCTGCCAGAACTTTTTCTTTAATCCCTCCTACGGGCAGAACCTGACCTTTTAACGAAATCTCTCCTGTCATTGCCAAATCAGGTTTCACCAAATTATTAGTAAACAAGGATGCCAGGGCGGTAAACATTGTAATACCCGCTGATGGACCGTCTTTTGGTTGTGCACCAGCAGGAACATGTAAATGAATTTCATTTTTCGAAAACAATTTCGCGTCAATTTTTAAATCAGACGCTTTGCTCCTCAGGAGGGATAATGCAATTTGGGCAGATTCCTGCATGACTTTTCCGATGGAACCAGTGATCATGAATGATTTATTACCCGGCATTTTGGTTGCTTCAATGAACAGAATATCTCCTCCGACAGGTGTCCACGCCAATCCTGTGGCAACACCAGGGAATGAAGTGCGCCGTATAATTTCTTCAGTTTCAAAATATTTGGGTTTCCCCAATAACTCCCTGACTGTTAAAGAATTAATTTCTACAGTATTATTCTTTCCTTCGGTTATTCTCGTCGCTATCTTCCGGCAAATATTACCGATTTCTCGCTCAAGATTCCTGACGCCAGCTTCTTTGGTATACATACGGATAATGGTATGAATTGCCTCATCGCTAAATTCGATTTCGTCATCGAGCAAACTATTTTCTCTCAATTGACGGGGAATCAAGTATTTTTTAGCAATGTTCAGCTTTTCGTTTTCCGTGTAGCCTGCCAGGTGTATAACCTCCATACGATCCAATAATGGGCTTGGTATGGTTCCGAGTTGATTGGCTGTGGTTATAAACATAACCTGTGAAAGATCAAAGGGGGCTTCTAAATAATTATCTCGAAATTCATAATTTTGTTCCGGGTCTAATACTTCTAATAAAGCAGAAGCAGGATCTCCTCTAAAATCGGAACTTAATTTGTCAATTTCATCGAGCATGAAGACCGGGTTTTTGGATTCCACTCTGCGAATAGATTGAATGATCCGGCCTGGCATAGCCCCGATATAGGTTCTCCGGTGGCCGCGAATCTCCGCCTCGTCCCGAACACCCCCTAATGAAATGCGAACGAATTTTCTTCCCAGAGCGGAGGCGATGGATTTTCCGAGTGAAGTTTTACCAACGCCTGGAGGTCCCACAAAACAAAGGATCACACCTTCCCGATCACGTCTTATTTCATCGATAAGAGCCTGGTCCTGGATATCTCCTCTTTCTTTGTGTAATTTTCGTACGGCAAGGAATTCAATGATGCGTTCTTTTACATCTTCCAATCCATAATGATCTTTATCCAGTATTTCGCGGGCATGTTGAATGTCCAAATTATCGATGGTTGTTGTTGACCAGGGAAGACTTACCAGCCATTCAAGGAAAGTTCGAATTACACCATATTCAGCTGCTGCAGTAGGCAACCTGGATAGTCGATCGAGCTCTCTTTTGGCCAATTTCTCAGCTTCTTCTGGCATGTTCGCGGAAGCAATCTTCGATCTGAATTCATCAATATCTGCGGATTGTTCATCCCCTTCGCCTAATTCTTTCTGAATGGCTTTTAATTGTTCTCTGAGAAAATATTCTCTTTGGACTTTATCAATCTCTTCCCGTGCTTCATTCTGGATTTTTTGACCAAGTTCGAGAACTTCGCTCTCGCGAAGTAAAATGGTTACCAGCGTTTTTAATTTATCGAGTGAGGAGTCTAATTCCAATAAATTTTGCCCATCTTCCAGTTCCATTCTCTGGAAATTGGCAATCGTGTAAGTGGTTTGTAAAGGATCCTGGATAGAAGTTATGGATGCAACTAATTCAGCTGGAATGGAAGGTATCATCTCGGCGATATGCTGAAATTGATCTCTTACATTGCGAGCGATGGCTTCTGCTTCTATTGAAGATGCATTTATTTCGGGATGAGGTTCAATGATTGCTTGCAGGTAGGGATCGTGTTGAATAAATTCATTTATTTTGAAGCGCGCGATCCCTTGAATCACTAAGCGAATGGTTCCATCTGGTGCCCGGAACATGCGGTGAATTGTTGCTGCAGTACCAACAGTATAAAGATCTTCTGGTCCAGGATTTTCGATTTCGGGTTGTTTCGCTGCTACCAATCCAATCATTCGATCAGAGGACATGACCTCGTCTACTAATTTTATCGAACGCGGTTGTCCAACTGTCAAAGGCACTGCTGTAAACGGATAAACAACCAGACCACGAAGGGGAAGAATGGGGAGTGTGGTCGGTAATTCTACATTAGCTGGATTAGAATAGTTGGTTTGGATTTCTTTGATTTGAGAGACCTGTTCATTTTCTAGGGAATCGGTTTCGTCGTTATTCTCTTGTTTTTCATCTTTGTTTTTTATATCTTCTGTCATTCTTTTCTCTATTTAATCTGTATATTTCTGGGTTGCGATTTTGGTAAATGGATGATCAAGAAGCCATTTTGATAATTAGCTTCTGCCTTATCAACCTGAATGGGAATGTTTATTTCAATGGAAGTTGAAAATTCCCCATACCCAATCTCTAATTGGTGAAAAGCTTTCTTTGTCGAAATTTCATCTGATCTGCAACCCGAAATATTGAGAGTATTCTTGTAATACGTTATTTCAAATCGTTCCTGAGACATACCTGCAATTTCAACTTTAACAATGATGCAATCCTCAGATTCATAAACATCGGTAGGTGGTCGCCAATTACTTGAGTTGGTTATCATAATTAAACTTCTTAAAAATTTGATATTAGATGAAAAAAGATTTCACCTTGTTTAAAATTTATCATAGTTTTGCAGAAATACCAAAACCATCTTGTATAAGAATCTTATAGGGAGTCTGGCTACAAGCGAATTGGTTGACTGTAAAAATGATAGCGCCCCTGGGGGGATTCGAACCCTCAACCAACAGCTTAGAAGGCTGGTGCTCTGTCCATTGAGCTACAGGGGCATTATTTTTAGAGTGGGCGAATTCCGCGATAAACCTGTGGGCCGGAGAAAGTTCTCAGAATTGTCATCGCAGCCTTGCCAGTTATACTACTTAATTGCTCTGGCGTTAAGGGTTTATTTCCATTCGAAAGGAAAATTCCAAAGACAACATTTACAATGGTTGTGTGTTTTTCTACAAAATCTGGTTGTTTTGCACAATGATCCATTAAAGTGTGTTGAATTCCATCCACAATTAAAACTTCTGCTGATATAGGATCAACCCAATCAATTTTTGGTGATTTTTCTTCATTAGAATAAATCTCACGATGTTCATCACATAAAAAACTGTGGAGATACACTCTCCAGTTTTGATCATGGTTTTTCCACCAATCGAAATCAATATGGAAAGGGGTATCAAGTGTGGGTTTTATAATACTGTATCGTTTTATATCATTCATCCTCAATGCCTTAACTTAATTTGTTCTAAATTTTGATACGGAAATATAAATCACCTAGATGCTCAATCTCAGTACTGTTTTCCAGTAGATGCAATACATAACTGGGGGATACTCTTTTTACGATATTATAAGCTGCATACAATTCCTGAGCGTGTACGTGTCCTTGAGGATTTAATTTTGCTAATTCTCTGACAAAGGTAGGTACCAATTTTTCTGCGGGGACGGCCAGGTATTTCTCCCAGAGGTTTACAATCTGATCTTTTTCGGATATTGCAATTGCCATTCTTTCATCGAATTCGGTGGAGATCAGTTGCTTGGTCATCGAAAAAGTAATTTTGCCGTCGCTGTTAAGGGTGGCTGTTCTTACCCATTCTCTGGTAGGGCGTTTTTTCCCGATTGAGACAATTACTTCTCCGGCGGCTTTTCCAGGTTTTATGTGTACCAGACTACCCGGGAGAACATTATTTTTCTCATACCATTCTTCAAGTCCATATACATATTTGCTTTCCCGGATCACCCAACCTGCAAAATTTTCTTGTGTGTCGCCATCTATGAAAGTAAATCGAATACGCGGTGATTCGTAGGCTGTTGGGAAAAGTTTTTCCAAATTGCTACTTAAGGGCAAAGTACCGGAAACAATGTGTGGAAATATTACTGCGATCGTTACCCCATTATTGGATCCATTTTCCTCAATGTTGGAATGTTCGAGTTCATCGAATACGCCGGCATTCATTTGAGCAAGATAATCTGAATATTTTGTGTAATCAAAAACCTTCTGCTTATCGGGAATAAGAAATTTCGGTCGATTCCTCACATTTTCGGGTTCACTACGGTGCAAAAACCACATTGTTTCACCTGCTGGACCGACCTCATCAAAGCGTGGGTCTTCCTGAAGAGCCAGATTAAGAGAAAATTCGGTCAGCATTGTATTTGAATCGGTCGGCAGTTCAATTTGCTCAATAATCTCTGGTGTGGAAAGGGGACCACCGTTTGATACTTCCAAAACTGCTTCAGCCAGGTTTAAATATCCGATATTAATATCTATTAATAAAGATCTTGGAAACCAAAAACCTGCAATTTGCACCAAATCCTGATTGTTGTATAGTTTTTCAAGTAAAGAATCCGAAATAACAGATTTATAAGTGGAGAAAATATGATCAAATTCAAGATCAGAGTCATCATCCAGAGCAATGAAAGTTTGGTTCAAAGCGTGGTCAGGTAAGTTTGATGCAAACTCCTTTGATTCTCCTTTCCGGAAATTTATTTGTATAACCGAAAAATCACCAATATCAGGATTATTACCTTCTCGAATTGACACTACTTCACCACTTTGGTAATTTAAGGCTGGGAAAGTTAACTTTTGGCCAATTTGGAAGTCATCCTTAGGCAAATAAATATCTCCTTTGGATTTAGCCATCCCTTCCCGCCGGATTATTTCTAACCTAATTCTTTCCTGAATTAAGATTTTTACGAGGTCTGTTGTATTTGTAGGTGTTTCAATTTCAAATAATTTGTTAAAAATGAAGTCAATATCATCATTATTTGCTTCGAAATTCCCCCAGATATTATTTTGTTTTTCAATGGTTTTGATCATTTATTGATTGTTTTCCTTATGTGTAAATTTGCGTGTATCATTATACACTACTATCAACAGTTTTCACGGATAAACAGTCTCCAGCCAGGGTAAAGGATCGACCTGAATTCCGTTGACAACCAGTTCCCAGTGTAAATGTGGTCCGGTTGAGCGACCTGTGTTTCCCATTAATCCTATCAGGTTACCTGCTTTGACCAATTGACCTTCCTCTACCAGGATTTCTGATTGATGCCAGAAGCCTGAATATACTCCCAGTCCATGATCAATAATCGTAGCATTCCCACGCGTGAGCAAGGAATCTGTGAAGACAACTTTTCCATCTGCTGGAGCATATATATTCAAATTGGCACATACCCCAAAATCTGCACCGGTATGAAATCGATTATATGGTTGATCATTATAAGATCTGCGGTTCCCAAACCATGATTTGATACAGACTGGCTCATCGACTGGATAATTAAACACTCCCGACCAGTATTTTTCGGATGTAAATGGTGACACGACTTCTAACATTAAATCATCCTCGGGTTTTGTGAATGCTTCCTCGAGAGTGCTGGGATCAACCTGAAGTGGAGGGTCCTGAGGATAAAAACCTTTTTGAATGAGGATTAATTGATCAATCACCACCTTTTGATTGGCGGAATTGTTGTATTCCAGGTGAAATGGATATAATCCTGGAGGCAGCATTGCATGAATTCCAAATATCGATGACTGGTGTGAATCGTTTGAAAAAAAATTTAATTTAATGTTGCCTATACTACCCATGATATCGGGAGTTCCAGATTCGACATGCAGGGTTGCAGATTTACCCTGGGTTAAAGGTAAACCAACAAATTCAATAGCGCTTTCTGAAGTTTCACTGGTTGTCCTGGCTGTTATAGCCGTTTCATAGGGTAGGATCATCCAGGGGTCATCCACATTATTGATAAAAACCGTCTCCCAATATGATGTGTTGTCGCGAACGGCTTCTTCGAACAACGTGTCTCCGGGTGCTAAAGAAAATTTGAGGAATGAGTTTTTAGGAGATTCTACCAGGATCACATTTGATCCTATATAAAATTCTGATGGTGACGTGGTTTGATTTAAACGAAAAATAACATCTTTCGGAATTTGATATATTCTGGATAATGTATCAGGGTTTTCGCCAATTGATACTGCCTGGTAGGTGAGAATTCCAGAAACTCCTTCAATACCTGGAATAAATAACTGGGTACCAACACTTAGTAGATTTGGATCAGTAATACTGTTCGCGGCTATGATATCCTCGGCACTGACATCAAATTTTATTGCAATGACGTTGATTGTGTCTCCAGGCTGGACAATATAAACGGGGTAAGCTGGATTTTTGGTTTGTCCGGAAATTGATGATGAGGGAATTGCCAAAACGATTGCGAACAAAAGTAAATAAAGAAATCTAAAAGTTTTCAATAATAATTGTGTCTCCAATTTGTAATTTATCATAAAGCTCTGGATGCGTCTCAAGAATTTTCAAAGCTTTTACCTCAGGATAATAAACCAAGCCCCATTTTTTTGCAATTCTTTTATCGACGATTATATTTAATCGATCAATCCAAAACACGGCAATATCAAAATTCATAAATAACATGTGAATTGCGGAATCAAGTCTATTTTCATTTTTATTGATAAATAGACCAGCTTGATGACTTAATAAATTTTTCTTAAACATTAACCCCTGTAAGCGGTTCAAAAAACTATCAAAGTACCAGGCTTCCAAGTGATCGAATGACCCAAAATCTCCAGACAATTTTCGAATTAAAGCTTTTTTCATCACCAGATTATCAATTCAAAATTGATTCAATACTTTCCAGCAATTCCTGAGGTTTAAAAGGTTTACCTATGTAATTGTTTACTTTGGCTATTTCCAAGCCTAAGACTTTATCGATGGGTTGTGCTTTTGCAGAAATAATAATTACTGGTATCTGACTTGTATTTTCGTTTGATTTAATTTGATGATAAATATCCCACCCGTCAATATTTGGCATCATCAGATCCAATAAAACCAAATCTGGTGATTCTCTTTCGATTAATGCAAAACCTTCCAAACCATCGTTGGTAGAAATTACTTCATAGTCTTTTCTTTCAAGAATCATCTTAATCAAATATGTCATTTCCAAATCGTCTTCAATGTAGACAATCTTTTTTGGCATTATGCACTCCCATTGGTACTATCAGAAACGTAATATAATATAGTTTACCATAGCATAAGGAAAGAACTAATCGATGAAAATTACAACTTGGAACGTAAACGGAATCAGGGCAGTGATAAAGAAAGGATTTGTGGAGTGGGCGTTGTCTCACGAAAGAGATGTTCTATGCATACAAGAAATTAAGGCGTTTTCTGAGCAAATTCCAGAAGAAGCTTTAACGATGACTGATATCACTGTCCATATAAACTCAGCAAAAAGACCAGGTTACAGCGGTGTTGCATCTTTTTTCAACGAACCTCCTGAAGAAATTCGGTTTGGATTGGGGGTAGAGGAGTTTGACGAAGAGGGACGGGTGATTCGTTCAAAGCATAAAGATTTCTACCTCTACAATATTTATTTTCCCAATGGTCAACGCGGCCAGGATAGAGTCGATTATAAACTTGCATTTTATGAGGTTTTACTGGCTGAATGTAATCAGCTTCATCAGCAGGGTGAAAAAATTATTATTACCGGAGATTTTAATACTGCTCATACTGAAATTGATCTTGCCAATCCAAAAGAGAATGCTAAAACGAGTGGATTTCTTCCAGAAGAAAGAGAAATGATCACTAAATACTTAAACAATGGGTTTAAAGATGCATATCGGGAACTTTATCCGGATAAAGTTGAATACACATGGTGGACCTACCGATTCGGTGCACGCAGAAGAAATATTGGTTGGCGCCTTGATTATTTTTTAGTAAGCGATGCACTCATGGAAGACGTAAATGATGTTGTCATCCTCGGTGATGTTGAAGGATCGGATCATTGTCCCGTCACATTAATTATTGGTGAATAAGGAGAAGTTGCATGTCAAAACAAAGAATACTTTTAGTGGATGATCATGAAGTTGTCCGCTTAGGTCTTAAGTCATTATTAGATCGGAATCCTCAATTTGAAGTAATTGGAGAAGCCGGAACCGCCAAAGAAGCGCTTGAAAAAGTTTCCCGGTTATTGCCGGATGTGGTTCTAATGGATATACGATTACCCGGTACATCCGGAATCGAAGCATGTGAAGAAATAACAAAAAATTATCCCGATATAAAAGTGGTAATGCTCACTTCTTATGCGGAAGACGAAATGTTGTTTTCAGCCATTCGGGCTGGGGCATCTGGTTATGTTCTAAAACAAATTGGTGGCGAGGATTTAGTCCGGGCTATTGAACAGGTCGGTCGAGGCGAAGCAGCTCTAGATCCTGCTGTTACCCAGCGAGTTTTTCAGGAAGTTCGTCGGGCTGTAAAAGAAGAGGAAGCATCAGCGTTTGCCAACCTCAGTCAGCAGGAAAAGCATGTCTTACAATTAGTCTCGGAAGGCAAAACAAACAGGGAAATTGCAAAGAATTTATTCCTGGGCGAAGGAACAGTCAGAAATTATGTCAGCAGCATCCTGTCGAAACTAGGCGTATCTAATCGTGCTGAAGCTGCCGCTTATGCTGTTGAACATAATCTACGGGAATATTTATAAGTCGAACCCAGGCTTGGTCTTAGTTATTTTATTGGTGGAAATATTCACGCTAAAAGAATGATCAAGGCTACGATCAGAGCGTAGAGAGCTGCCAAAAGTACACCCGCAGCAGAGATATCTTTGATAATTTTAATTTTAGGATCCTGCTCTGGATGGATAAAATCGAGTATATATTCAATGGCGGAATTGAATATTTCTGCTATCCAAACAAAGAAAATGGCAGAGATATAGAAGAGGGCTTCAATATAATTTAATTTGAACAAAAATATGAATATGATCGCAATTACTGATGCTACCAGATGGATCCAGGTGTTTTTTTCATGTTTAAGGATATAAAATAATCCCTGAGAAGCTGGAACGAAGGACTTCAACCGTCTGATTAAAAAATTGAATAATTTCATTCAGGTAATTGGTTTAACATTATACTGTTCGACCTTAAAATATCATTTTGACGCTGCCACATTTGTAACTTTTGATCGTCACTGGTGTGGTCATATCCCAGCAAGTGTAACATCCCATGTATCACCATTAATTGAATCTCAGAAAATAGTTGATTTCCAAGTTTGTTTGATTGTTGAACAACAAATGGATAACAAATAATAATGTCACCCAAAATTTCTTTCCCTGAGGACGGGTCGATTTCTCCGGCAACGAAAGACAGGACGTCCGTAGATTGCGCATAGCCATAATATTGTTGATATAAATCTTTCATACCATTTTCATCAACAAAACTAATCGTCACTATCTTCTCCTCGACAATCTTTTCTTCGTGGAGGATGGAGATTACAAGGTCTTCAAGGTTTGAAGGGATATTTAAATTGTCATCATTGATGATTTCGATTTCATGATTTTTCAGGTTCATTGAGTAATTCAACCGGCTGTGTTTTTAATTCTGGATATTTAATGCGTGGGTGATAGGTATTAATAAGCGTATTGGAAAACGAATTTACGATTGTATTGAGATCTTTCATGGTTAAATCTGTGTCTTCCAGCTGACCTTCTTTTAACACAAAGTCGATAACGCCATGAATAATTCTTTCTAATTCCTCGCGATTGGTTGGTTTATCTGCCCTGGCTCTGGCCTCAACCCCATCTGCCAGCATTAACAACGCTGTTTCTTTTGATTGAGGACGAGGACCAGGATATCGGAAATCATCTACATTTACAGCAGATTCGCCATTATTATTCTTTTCGATGGCCTTGATATAAAAATACTTGGTCATCAATGTGCCATGGTGTTCCCTGACGAAATCCAAAATTCTGGCTGGTAAACGATATTTTTTGCCTAACTCAACGCCATCAGGTACGTGTTGAATAATGGTGGCTGCACTTAAATAGGGATTTAGATCATCATGGGAATTTATGTCTGTCGCAACTTGATTTTCAATAAAGAATGAAGGATTAGCACCTTTACCAGCATCGTGGTATAAAGCTCCCACTCTGGTCAGAAGTTGATCTGCTCCAATATCTTTGGCTGCTTGCTCAGCCATATTTGCCACTTGAAGCGAATGTTGATAGGTACCTGGCGCATTGGTTAAAATAAATTGCAGTAAAGGATGGTCTGGCCTGGAAATTTCCAGCAATTGAATTGCAGTGGTGATACCAAGGATTTGGGCGACAAAGAATTGCATTAAAAGTCCCAAACTGGCAGAGGCCATCCCATTGAATAAGGACGCTCCTGATAGAGTTATCATCCCGATCAGATCTGTTGAACCATCTAATAATCGTATTGCCAGGATTATGCCAGCTGACAAAATTCCTGTGGTCAAACCCGCACTAAAGAAAACGGACACTCTTCTTCCCTGACCTAAAATGAGTGCACCACACAGGGAAGGGAGTAGATAAAATGGCAATAAACTTTGAAAATCAAAAGAACCAAAGGAAATGAGCGAACTCAATGATAGTGAGAGGACGAATGCGGCTTCAAAGCCAAAAAGGGTTCCAAGTGCAAAGGTAAACCCAGCAAAAGGAAACAAATAGGGTAAAACGGTTCTGTTAGGTATTAAGAATTTGGCTGATAGTAAGAATATTATGAACGTGATGGAAATGATCAAAATTTCTTTCACTGAAAAAGAATTCGCTTTTTGGCGACTGAAATATATGCCCATGAATAACACCTGCAGCACAACAAAAATTCCAGATGCAAAATATTCCTGGTTTTTGTTATCTGGAGAGATAAAATTAAATTCTTCCAGTGCTTCATATGTTTGAGCATCAATAATTTGTCCCCGACGAATGATGATTTCTCCAGGAGAATAAGATTTTTGAATTGGTTCGACCAGTGCGATTGCTGAATTGATGGCTTCATCAGTCAATTCTTTACTGAATAATGAATTTGGAATGACGAATGGGGACACCAAATTTTCAATTATTTTGGAATTTTCTTCACTGAAGGAAAAACTTATGAGCGTCGGCACTCTTTGTTTAGATTCCTGTACCTGGTAGTCCCGTATTGTTGCCCGGAAAACCTGTTCAAGGACCAAAATAGCTTCCCGTTGAATAGACACCCAGGTTGGTTCGTCCAAATTTATTAATTGTGTTGCAACTTCACGAGAAAGTGCGGTATGGGTCAGATTCGAAATGTCATTAATTTTTTGACTTTGATCAGAATAAGCATCGTTTCTTACCAGGGTGATAAAATCGAGAGACTTCCGTAATCTGTCAATTTGCTGCCTTGAAATTGCAGGATCAATGTTCAGGTAGACCGGTGAGACAGAACTTTTAATGGAATTGATTTTTTGTTCCGTAAGAAAATCAGAAGTGTAGGTTAGATTTCTGGGTGCTTGAAAATCTTGCGTTGCCACACTCCCAACAGCCAATTCGAAAGCTGTAGGGCGAGAAGAAATGGGCAGAATAATCGCTCCATAGGCAATGATACCAGTGAGGATTAAGATGATGATTTTGAAGAATGAGTTCTCCCTTTTCTTGAATTTCTTCTCTAAAGAATTTTTCATACTAATTTTGTAACAATTCCTTCACAATCTGGCTAACCTGATTTCCAGGAGCTCTACCAGCAATTTTGGGTAATACGATTTTCATCACTTTACCCATATCGGCTGGTGTGTGAGCACCCACTTGTTCAATACACTCTTTGACAATTGCAGTGATTTCATCCTGAGATAATCCTGCAGGCAGGAAAGCCTCAATGATCTTAATATCATTCTTTGCTTCGTCAATCAAATCCTGACGGTTATTTAATGTTGCACCTTCAATGACTTCATGTCTGCTTTTAATCTCCTTATGAAGAATAGAGATGATTTCCTGATCTGTGAGTTCTTGCCTGGAATCAATCTCATTATTTTTTATTCCGGATATGACCATGCGAATAACCCTTTTTTTATCAGTATCCGATTCCTTCATTGCAGTTTTTAATGCATTTGATAATTGTTCTCTTATGCTCATGATACGCCTCATTAATCAATCGAATTGGTAACAATCTTATCTTTTAGCTGGCCAAATGTGGCCTCACCAATCCCAGGAACGTTTAGTATATCTTCTATTGTATCAAAATAGCCATGAGAGTCTCTATAAATGATAATCTCTTTGGCTTTGGTTGCTCCAATTCCAGGTAACTGAATCAATTCCTCGATGGTTGCTTCATTTATGTTTATTTTCTCAAACTCACTCAAATTGATTGGACTATCAGATAAATTTCTTACAATGATGGGGTCTGAAGAGATATTTATATGTTGTCCATCATAAAGTTTAGAAGCTAAGTTATATTCATTTCCGGGGGGTATTTGCATGCCTGAGAGGGTTACTAAATCATCTAAGCGGCTATTAATAGGTAGCTCATAAAGACCAGGATTTTCTACATCTCCTGATAAATATACTTTTATTGGTAAAGGTGTCGGGGCTGGTTTAATTAATATCGCCGAGCTTGAATTATTCGTGTTTAATAGAAGAATTATTCCTGCGATCAAAAATCCAGAAAGTACAGAAAGCAGATACCAGAAGAAATTCGAACCTTTCATAGAATAAGTATATTTTCTGGTTCAAATGTGTCAAGTTTGCCGTTCGATCTTTCTCGATAAAAATTAAAAATTACGGCTCAATATTTTCTAATGCATACATGGCATTGAATGCAGCAATGCTTACTTCCAATATTTTCTCATCTGGCTCGTTCGTTGTAATCTTCTGTAACCATAACCCAGGTTTCGCCATTATTGAAATAATGGGATTTTCTAAGTGGTCAGCAGTAAATCGAATGTATTCGTAGGCAAGCATAGCAATTACTGGAATTAAAACCAATCTTGAAAGGATTAAAACCAACCATCCAGTATCCCCGAGAAAAGTAAATATGATTACAGAGATCAAAACCACATATAGAATAAAAGCTGTTCCGCATCTTGGATGCTTCAATGAGAATTGCTTAACCACGTCTGGACGCAATTCGGCTTTTGCTTCAAAAGCGTTAATGGTTTTATGTTCAGCACCATGATATGAAAAAACTCTATGCACATCTGGCATTTTTCCTATTCCCCAGATGTAGAGAATAACAAAAATGAGGCGAATTAATCCTTCGATTAAATTCTGAATGATGTGTGAAAATCCTAACCATTGTTCAAGTGCCTTCCCCAGCAAGGCAGGTGTCAGGAAAAATAAACCCATGGCAACTGCCAGAGAAATGAACAGGGTAAAATATAAGGTTGGCCCTTCTATTTTTTCTTCTTCATCTTCTGTTTGATAATTGGCTGATTTGGTTAAGTATTTCGTTCCTAACCCCAACGCGTCCCATAATATGATTAAGCCACGTAAAAAGGGGATTTTTCGAAGGGGGCTCTGATAAATCTTTCCTAACTCTTCGGTTTCAACGACAATTTCTCCGTCAGGTTTTCGGTAAGCGGCAGCAAGATATTTTCCACCCCGCATCAATACGCCTTCGATTAGCGCCTGGCCGCCATAGGTTGGTAATCTTAGTTTTTCAGTTTTCATTCCAATCCTGCATAATTATAGAAAAATTGAACCAATGCAAGAATTCCTTTTTTCCATGTGGGCAAATGAAGGCTTTCATTCGGAGAGTGAATTTTATCTTCTGGAAGTCCAAAGCCAGTGAGTACAGAGTCTCTCCCCAGAATTCTTTGCATAGCAGCCACAACTGGGATCGAACCACCTTCTCGTTTAAACAAAGGTTCTGTTCCCCATTCGCTTTTTAAAGCTTCTGTCAGGGCGATCACACCAGGATGACTGATATCAGAAATTGATGCCCATCCACCAGCAAACTGTTTTAGATCCCATTTGACAGTATCAGGGATATTGTCTTCTATAAATTTCCTGAGTTGATGATAAATTTTGTCTGGGTCCTGGTTGGGTACCGTACGCATTGATATCTTAGCCATCGCTGATGATGGAATGATGGTCTTGGATCCTTCCCCGGTAAATCCGGATTGCGTACCACTTATGTCCAACGTAGGACGTGTGCCGATTCTTTCAATCGGACTATAACCTTTCTCTCCCCAGAGGGCAGGCGCACCCGTTTGCCGTTTTAAATTCTCTTCGGTAATGGGTAATCTCAAGAGTTGATCTTTTTCTTCAGCAGACAAAATGAGGACATCATCATAAAAACCAGGTAAAGTGACTTTCCAATCTTCATCATGCATTTTGCTGATTAATTCGCACAATACTATAGCCGGATTGTGAATGACACCACCGAACATCCCAGAGTGCAGATCATGGTCAGGCCCAATGACATTTAATTCAAAATAAGTAAGTCCCCGTAATCCGTAAACGATCGTAGGGCTAACAGGTGAAATCATGCCTGCATCCGGATTTAAAATGACATCACATTCCAATAAATCTTTGTGTTCTGCCATGAAATTTGCCAGATGAGGGGATCCTATTTCTTCCTCCCCTTCGATAATAAATTTGAAGTTTAATGGTATTTGACCATTGGAACTGATAGCATGGTAAGCAGCAAGACTCGCTACAATTTGTCCTTTCATATCAGAAGAACCGCGTCCGTATAGGCGATCTCCCCTTATAATGGGAGTAAATGGGTCGCTATGCCATAATTCGACAGGATCGGCAGGTTGTACATCATAATGTCCATAAATCAATACTGTAAGCGCATTATCGTTTGAAGATTTCTTTTCAGCAAATACAATCGGATGGCCTTTGGTTTCAAAGATCTGAACATCTTTGATCTCAAATTGGTTTAGAATTCCTTTAACAAAATTGGCTGCTGCCAACATACTTGGTTTTCGATTCGGATCAGTAGAAATGGATGGGACTTTGATAAAATCTTGTAAAATTCTTTGATACAAATCATAATTATTATTAACAAACTCAAGTGCATCAGTTCTGATTGACATGTTTAACACTCCTTCGAATCAATTCGAACCTGATTATAAAGTAATTTTGATTTTAAGGTACATAAAAAGTCCGACCGAGATTAGATAATAGAGATAGGAGAGAGCAATGATTATTACGAATGGAAAAATTATTACATGGACGAAACCGAATGAGATAATTGAAGGCAAATCCATCCTTGTCCAGGGAAATGTTATTAAAAGGATCGATGATGAGGAAGTTTTGCGAAAAGAATATCCACGAGAAGAGATAGTAGATGCCTTGGGACAATATGTGATGCCAGGATTGATTTGCGCACACACTCATTTTTACGGGGCATATTCCCGTGGTTTAGCAATCCCAGGGGATGCTCCGGCTGCCTTTCCAGAAATTTTGAGTAAACTATGGTGGTCTCTGGATAAAGCTCTGGACGAGAAAAGTGTTGCTTCTTCTGCCTGGGTTAGCATTTTGGATGCCATCAAACATGGCAATACCTGCTTATTTGATCATCACGCATCCCCCAACGCGATACCTGATTCATTGGATGTCATTGCAGAGGTAGTGAACCAATCAGGAATTCGCGCATCCTTGTGTTATGAAGTTACTGACCGTGATGGCGAAGGTAAAGCGCGTGAAGGGATAAATGAAAATGTAAGGTTCATAAAAAAAATCAATAAAGGTGAGAATCTGGATGGGAGATTGGCAACAGTTTTTGGATTGCACGCCAGTTTAACATTATCAGATAAGACACTCGAACAGAGCAGATCCGTTGCCCCAACAGAATCCGGTTTCCATATTCATATTGCTGAACACACTGCTGATGAATATGATAGTTTGAATAAGTCAGGATTGCGTGTAGTAGATCGCTTAAATAAATTTAATATTTTAAATGAGAAATCAATCGCAGCGCATGCTGTTCATGTAGATGCTAAAGAAATAGACATCCTTTCCAAAACAAAAACCTGGGTAACCCATCAACCTCGCTCGAATATGAATAACGCAGTAGGAATTGGTAACGTTGAGTCCATGATGCGCGCTGGTGTAAAGGTGTGTCTTGGTAATGATGGTTTCTCAAATACGATGTGGGATGAATGGAAGACGACTTATCTGGTTCATAAATTAGTCAACCTTGATCCGAGAAGAATGGGTGGCTTTGATGTTGTTGAAATGGCTATTTATCAAAATGCTGCCATGGCTTCACAGCATTTCAACTTACCGATTGGTTCCATCGTTCCCGGTGCGCAAGCTGATATAATTTTCGTGGATTACAAACCATTTACAGAGTTGCATAGCGGTAATTTGCCATGGCACATTTTATTCGGGATGCATCATAGCATGGTAACCATGACCATGGTAGCTGGCAAGATTCTGATGAAAAATAAAGAATTCGTTGATATCGACGAAGAAAAAATCATAAGTGATGCATATCAGTCCCATAAAGGGGTGTGGGAAAGGTACAATGATCAATTTTAATCATAGAAGGATGGACTAAATGAAAATTGCGATTTTAGGCGGTACCGGTAAGGAAGGAATGGGGATCGGATTTCGATGGGCGTTAGCCGGTCACGAGATCACGATCGGATCAAGACAGGAAAGCAAGGCTCTTGAAGCAGCAGGAAAACTTCAAGAAATGCTGGAGAACAAATTTCAAGTTCAGGGAAAAGAGAATTTGGAAGCTGCAAAAGAGGGCGAATTATTGGTCTTGACGGTTCCTTACAGTGCGCATAAAGCAATGTGTGAGTACATTAAGGAGGCAAGCCAGGGAAAGATTGTTATTGATGTAACCGTCCCGCTTGTTCCTCCCAAAGTCACCAAAGTTCAAATGCCTCCTGCTGGAAGCGCAACTCTTGAAGCAAAAGAAATACTCGGGGAAAATACCAGTGTTGTTGCAGCTTTTCAAAACATATCCTATGAGCATCTTATGGAGGAGGGAGAAGTTGCCTGTGATGTACTGGTGACTGGCGATAGTAAAGCATCTCGGGAGACAGTTATTAAATTAATTCAGGAAGCAGGGTTGGTTGGCATTGATGCCGGTCCAATTGAAAATTCTGTAGTTGTGGAAGGGTTGACATCCATTTTGATTGGGATCAACAAACAATTTGGTATTCATGATGCGGGCATTAAAATTACAGGTATTTCATAAATGAATTTGTTGGTTTCAGCATTTGAAGAATTCCCTGAGGTTGAAATTTCGTCTTTTCTTCCAGGAACCATATTGGTTTCCGCACAAAAGAATAATTGGCAGTGGGAAGATGGTGATATTTTGGTTGTTGCACAAAAGATTGTATCAAAATCCGAAAATCGGCTTGTCAATTTGGAGGATGTAACCCCGGGCAAAAAAGCAATCCAATATAGTAAATCAACAGGGAAAGACCCAAGGTTGGTCGAACTAATTCTGCAGGAATCGAAAAAAGTTTTACGCACCAGAGCTGGATTGATTATTGTTCAGCATAAATTAGGTTTTATCTGTGCAAATGCAGGTATAGATCATTCGAATGTAGTTGGAACTAACGGAAATTCCGAAAATTGGGTTCTATTACTTCCTCCTGATCCAGATCTATCCTCAAAAATTATCCGTAATTATATAAAAAATGAAACGGGTAAGGATATTGGCGTCATCATCATTGATTCCCATGGTCGCCCCTGGCGAAAAGGAGTGGTTGGAGTAACGATTGGTTTAAGTGGTGTACCGGCAGTGCTTGATCGCAGAGGATTTCAGGATAGGTTTGGATATAAACTTAAAGTGACAGAGATAGGAGCAGCAGACGAGTTAGCCGCTGCTGCTTCGATTCTCATGGGTCAGGCAGATGAAGGACGACCGGTGGTTGTCATTCGCGGATTTCCGTATCAACTGGAAGAAAGTTGTACATCTGAATTGCTTCGAAATGAAAATGATGATTTATTTAGATAGAGAGATATTGTAACAACTCAATACAACCCCCAGATTATTGAAATGATGTGAGATATTGTATAATTGAGTTGTCTGACATTTTAATTATTTCCATATATTCTGGAATAGGAGTCAAACCATGAGCTTATGGGTGATTGTTCCAGTGAAACCCTTAAGACGATCCAAATCGAAATTAACAAACGTACTATCCGAAGAAGAACGCGCAGTTTTAAATTTAAAAATGTATGAGAATACATTATTGGCATTGAAGGACATTCAGATACCTCATCAAGTGCTGGTTGTCAGTAAAGATTCTTCGGTTTTATCGATTGCAAGATCTCACAATGCTAAAACGCTCCAGGAAGATGGGGATAGCGGATTAAACGTGGCATTAAAAAAAGCAATCCAGATTGTCAAAGCTTATTCCGCCCAGTCCGTTTTAATATTGCCTGCTGATTTACCCTTTATTACCAGGGAAGACATTGAAGGTGTAATGGGATTTTCAAATGGATACTCATTTATGGTAATTTCACCAGATCGTAAAATGAGTGGTACGAACCTTATGTTTATTTCCCCACCCGATCTGATTGAATTCAGTTATGGTCCTGGATCCTTTGAGCGTCATGTTCGACAAGCACAATTACATAACACTCATATTGAAGTCAGAAAATTTGATAGTGCAGAATTAGATATTGACTCACCAGAGGATTTTGAATTGTACAAAAAGTTAATCAATTTTGAAGATACCAACCAAAGATTACGAATTTAAATAAGGAGGAATGATGTTTGAACGTGTTGCTTTATATTTACAAGATTCACACGATTTAAGAGACGGTTTAGATTATGTGAAAATGGCGGAAAATTATGGGTTCGAAGCGGTTTGGCAGGCAGAGAGCCGCCTGGTGAGGGATGCAATTGTACCGATGGCAGCTTATGCAGCAGTCACCGATAAATTGAAAGTCGGATCAGGTGTAATCAATAACTGGACACGCAATATTGGGTTACTCGCAGCAACATTTCTCACATTGGATGATTTAGCTCCTGATCGAATTATTTGCGGTATTGGTGCCTGGTGGGATCCGTTAGCAAAGAATGTCGGCATTGATCGTACAAAACCGCTGCTTGCCATGCGTGAAACGGTTGAAGTTTTGAAAAAATTACTCAACATGGAACGGGTTTCATATGACGGGGAATTTATTCAAGTATCCGGAATTGAATTAGATGTTGTTCATGGCAGAAGAGAACCCAGAAATATTCCTATTATGATTGGCGCTACAGGCGATAAAATGATGGAGATGACCGGAGAAATTGCAGATGGTTGTGTGCTCAATTATTGTGTTCCTCCTGAATACAATCTTAAAGCCCTTGAGCTTCTGGACAAAGGAGCAAAGAAAGCGGGTAGGCGTTTTGATGACATCGATCGACCACAACTGGTGGTTTGTTCAGTTGATGAGGATCATGATAAAGCAATTGATACAACCAGGGAATTATTAACTCAATATCTTGCTCAGCAACCGCATATTGCAAAAGCCTCCGGTGTTTCATCAGATGTAGTTGCTGAAATTCAATCTATTCTTGGGTGGCCAGCTACTCATGAACAAATCCAAAAAGCGAAACACCTGGTTCCAGAAGAATTAATTCTGAAAATTACTGCATCCGGTACGCCGGATGAAGCCAGAACCAAAGTGGCAGAGTATATAAAAAATGGCTGCACTTGTCCAATTTTATATCCAGTCGGTGGAAATGTGGAAACTTTGTTAAAAACATTTTCAACAAATTAACAATAAAATAGCTTTATGGTTTATTTCAAGTACTTAAGCCATAAAGCTTATTTATATGGAAGTGATAAGAAAAAAATCTTTAAGGGAATCGTTAACACAAAAATTTCCTTTTTTACAGGAATATAATTTATAGCGATAAAAAATATGAATATTTTTGCTGAATTAAATGAAATTGAATCCAAAGGCTTAACGGCTGTTTTTTGTGTAGTAACCAATACCCGTGGTTCTACTCCACGTCATGCCGGGTCAAAAATGATCGTCTATCCAGATGGTCACATCATAGGTACAGTGGGCGGTGGTGAATTAGAATCGCTCTGTATTTCAGAAGCTATTCAATTAATGCAAAATGGTAACAATACAACACTACACTATAAATTGGTTAATCCGGAATTAGGGGATCCCGGCATTTGTGGCGGTGAAGTTGAAGTATACCTGGAAGTGATTGGTAAGAAACCAAAAATCATGATCATTGGTGCCGGTCATGTTGGGAAACAGTTATCTTTTTTAGCCAATTGGCTGGGTTTTGAAGTAATTGTGATTGACGATAGAGAGGTATTGATTTCCGAAACCAATTTCCCTCAAGCTACACATCGTTTCGCCACATTGGAAAAATTTCTTGAAAAGTTCTCTGCAATTGAATCAACGAGCACATTTGTGGTAATGACAACCCGTAGCTTAGAAATTGATGTCAAAAATATACCTGAAATATTGAAATTCAATCCACGCTATCTGGGTGTTATTGGCTCTAAAAAGCGCTGGTTAAAAACGACGGAATTATTATTAAATGATGGTATAGTGGAGTCAGAAATTGAAAAAATCTTCTCCCCAATAGGTCTTGATCTTAAGAGTGAAACGCCTGAGGAAATTTCTTTGGCGATCATGGCAGAAATATTAAAGGTAAAAAATGATGCATCTGGAGAGAATTTGAAATATTATCGGAGGAAAAGAATTGATGTGGAATAAGTACTACAATGTAACCTCAATGGAAGAGGCTCTGGAAATTCTCGATCAAAATCAGGATCAGGCAAGAATTGTTGCGGGTGCAACTGATCTAATTATTGAATTTGAAAAAGGTCTCAGGAAAAACACAGATATTTTGATTGACATCACTCGAATCGAGGGACTAAATCAAATTACTTTAGATGAAGATCAGAATATTCATATTGGACCTCTGGTCACCCACAATGATATTGCAGCATCAAAAATTATACAGGAAAGAGCCTTGCCTCTGGCACAAGCAGCCTGGGAAGTTGGGTCGCCACAAATTCGGAACAGAGGAACAATCGCTGGAAATTTGGTTACTGCTTCTCCGGCAAACGATACAATAACGCCATTATTTGCTTTACAAGCCCGGTTGGTGTTAACTTCCATTCAGGGGGTACGAGAAGTACCCATCCAAGAATTTTATGTAGGCGTTCGTAAATCTCAGTTACAGCCCAATGAAATCTTAACGGATATTTATTTTCCGGCATTAGTCTCTTCACAAAAAGGACATTTCATTAAATTTGCTCTGCGACGAGCACAGGCAATATCACTTGTGAATGTGGCTGTTATTTGTGAATTTGAAAAAGATTTAATAAAATCTGCAAATATTACATTAGGGGCAGTTGCGCCTGTAATCATTCACGCGAAAGAAGCAGAGCACTTTCTAATTGGAAAAAGATTCACTGAGGATGTCATTGTTGAGGCAGCAAAGCTTGCTCAAAAAGCAGCCAAACCCATTTCAGACCTAAGAGGTTCAGCTTCTTATAGAAAAACAATGATTAATGTACTTACGAGGCGCGCATTATTGGCTTTGGCTTCTTCAGATGCTGATCATTCTCTTCCAAAGGATCCGGTTGTTTTGGACAGCCATATTCAATTTCCGGTATTGGTATCTAAATCTTTGCATTCAGAGATTGAAGGAAAAATCATTACTCATATTAACGGCCAATACTTTGAATTTAAAGGCTGTCAATCAAAAACTCTTTTGGATTTAATTCGCGAAGATGCCAGATTGATTGGAACAAAAGAAGGTTGCGCTGAAGGGGAATGTGGCGCGTGTACTGTATTTTTGGATGGAAAAGCAGTCATGGCATGTTTGGTTCCTTCTGCCAGGGCGCATCATGCGCAGATCACCACAATCGAAGGATTAAAAACGGGGGAAGTGAAACATATTGTGCAGGATTTCTTCGTCCAGGAGGGTGCAGTGCAATGCGGGTATTGCACGCCAGGTTTTGTGATGTCTGCAGTTAAATTACTCGAAGAGAAACCGACTCCATCACAACTAGAAATTAAACAAGCGATATCAGGGAATTTATGTCGATGTACAGGATATTATAAAATAATTTCAGCTATTGAAAAAGCGGCTAATAATTGATTTGTTAATGGGAGGGTTCTATGTCAAGGAATGATTCTTTCGAGGAAAGACGCCCGGTCACTGACGATAAAATATACATTCATCCGATTTGGCGGGGGATTGGATTTGCGCTTTTGATTTTAGCCCCCATTATGGGGTATGCTGCATCCATTTTGCTGATTGACTTAAACAGAGTAAATAAGTGGATGCCAGTGCCCAGAGATTTATTAATCGCGGGGAAAGATCCATATTTATTAATTAAAATTATCATCACATTAGTGGTTGCATTTCTCATTTTCTTGATATTCCAGCTCATTACTTTCTTCTTGTATAAAATTGCGGGTCCTTCGCGATACGGGCCACAGGATGTTCCCAGAGTTGCATATCGAGGAAAAAAATACAAACGATAAAAATTAGATGAGGTTTTATGGAAATCGGAAAAGTTCTAACAAGGGTGGACGCGGAAGCTAAAGTGACTGGTGAAGCATTGTATCCAGGAGATTTTAACCTGGATCAACAGCTTTATATGAAAACTTTATTCTCTGAGAAGCCGCATGCCATCATTAAAAGTATTGATATTAGCGAAGCTCAAAAACTCCCTGGTGTGATACTGATTTTAACAGCAAAAGATGTACCGAATAACGAGTATGGTTTGGGTATTCAGGATCAACCGGTGCTGTGTGGTCCCGGATCAAACAAACCTTTGGCTGATCATGTTAGATGTGTTTCAGATCAAATAGCAATTGTTGTTGCTGAATCCGGAAATATTGCAGCCAAGGCAATTAAGTTGATTAAAGTTGATTACGAAGAATTAACCATCATTTCAAACCCGGATGAGGCATTATCAGAGAATGCAATCCTGGTTCACCCAGAAAGAGAAAACAACGTACTACTGCATTACAAAATTAGAGATGGTAATATAGAACAAGGATTTGATTCCTCTGATGTTATTGTTGAAGGAGTCTACGAAACTCCTATGCAGGAACATGCTTATCTTCAACCTGAAGCAGGTTTGAGTTACGTAGATGAAGAGGGAAGAATAACAGTAATTGTAGGTGGTCAATGGGTGCATGAGGATCAAGAACAAATTGCACATTCATTGAATCTCCCTTTAGAAAAAATTCGAATCATTTATCCTGCCATCGGTGGCGCATTTGGTGGACGCGAAGACATGTCCATTCAGATCACATTAGCTCTGGCAACATTAAAATTGTCAGAAATGGGAATCAATCGTCCTGTAAAAACAATCTGGTCGAGAGAAGAATCAATTATCGGGCATCATAAACGGCATGCCTATAAAATTTATTCAAAATGGGGTGCGAGCAAAGATGGAAAGCTGCTAGCTGCGGAAGTAAAACTAATTGCCGATGCTGGAGCTTATGCATATACTTCCACTAAAGTACAAGGTAACGCAACCTTGATGTGTACCGGTCCGTATGAAATTCCAAATGTTAAAGTCGATTCTTATTCTGTGTATACGAATAATGTACCGGGAGGTGCATTTAGAGGGTTTGGTGGACCACAAGGTGCCTTTTCAGCGGAAATGCAAATTGATAAATTGGCTGAAAAATTGAACCTTGATCCGGTTGAAATTCGCATGCGTAATTTAATACATGAAGGCTCTAAATTACCGGTCAGATCGGTTATGCCAATGGGAGTAAGTCTGCCAGAAGTGGTTGAAAGATGTGCTCTTGAAGCTGGCTGGAAGATTGTAGATGGGTCCTGGAAAAATCCAAATGTTAAAATCATTTCTGATGATGGGAAGGTGAAAGGGCTGGGCTTTGCTTGTGGATATAAAAATATTGGCTTTTCATATGGTGCTCCCGAAGGTTGTTGGGCTACGATTGAGTTAAGAGGTGGAACAGAGATAGAAAAGGTTATCCTACACCATGCCGGTGCTGAAGTTGGTCAGGGTTCACACACAGCATTTTGTCAAATGGCAGCCGAATCTGTTGGAGTTGATATTGAAAAAGTTGAATTGATCGCTTCGGACACGAGCACAAGTGACAACTCCGGCAGTGTTTCTGCATCCCGCATGACTTTCATGTCTGGAAATGCAATTATTGGTGCAGGTAAGCTTGCTCTTGAAAAATGGAGAAATGAAGAAAGACCTGCGATCGCGAAATATTTCTATAAAGCGCCCAAAACTACACCTTTCGATAAGGAAACAGGTGAATGTAACCCCAACATATCGTATGGTTATGTAGCTGAGGCGGTTGAAACGGAAGTTGATCTGGAAACGGGTGAAGTTCACATAACCAATATTATCTGCGTGGATGATGTTGGTAAAGCGATCAATCCTCAGCTAGTCATTGGACAAATCGAAGGTTGTATCGTTCAGGCAGCAGGATATGGGTTGATGGAGAATTTTATTCAGGAAAATGGATATGTTAAAACCAGCCAATTATCGACTTACTTAATCCCGACAGTTCTGGATATCCCTGATAGAATTCAATCGATCATCATGGAACATCCGGATCCAAATGGACCGTGGGGCGCACGCGGGGTTGGAGAAATGCCTTATATACCCCTGGTACCCGCAATCAGTTCAGCCATTCATGCAGCTACTGGTGTATGGTTTGATCATTTTCCAATGACATCTGAAATTATTTTGCGTGGTTTAGGCAAAATCGATGAAGAGGTTTAAGTAAAACATCACACCATTTTGATGTTCAATAGAGGTGAAATGAATATTTTAATACGCGGAGGAGGTGACCTCGGTAGTGGTGTTGCATTTCGTCTTCATCGGGTAGGTTGGAATGTTGTCGTAACAGAAATCGAAGAACCTTTGGTATTGCGACGATCTGTTGCCTATGCAAACGCAATTTATGAGAACAATGTAAATGTGGAAGGAATTATTGCCAGGCACATTGCAAAACCAGAGGGTATTCCTGAACTGCTTGAAAAAAAGGAAATTCCGGTACTGATTGCGCCAGATATCTATACTTTTCCTGAATACATACCAGATGTAATTGTGGATGCAAGATTGTTAAAGAAAATGGTTAAGTATTCTTTACAATCAAAACCGATGATTATTGGTTTAGGGCCAGGCTTCAAAGTAGGGGTGAATTGCCATGCTGTCATTGAAACAAACCGTGGTCACTATCTAGGTAGAGTATTGTGGACGGGTGAAGCCATGTCTGATACAGGCATACCAGGTACTGTGTCTCAAAAAAGTAACGAACGTGTATTACGCGCTCCTGCCGATGGAGCGATTAAATCAAATATTAAGATTGGAACTACCATTAAAAAAGGAGAAATAATTGGCAGCGTAGCAAACAAACCGATCCTGGCACCTTTTGATGGTCTTCTTCGAGGATTGATGCATGATGGTATATTTGTTAAAGAAGGTTTAAAAATTGGAGATCTTGATCCAAGATTGGATAAAAACCTCATCGATTATATATCAGAAAAAGGTTTGGCAATCGCCGGTGGAGTTCTGGAAGCTATTCTTACCTATCAAAATAAATTTCAATGAGATTGGCATCTTTACAATTATTTTCAAATTCTGATCAAATAGCCTGGGTTGGTGCCGGTGGAAAAACCAGCTTGATGTTCTCGATTGCGAAGGAATTGTTTGCAGATAAGTGTGTCATATCGACGACAACCAAATTGGCTTATTCTGAAATGGAACTTGCTGATCGACCTCTTAAACCAGATAATTTTGATAATTTTGATGTGGATCAAATAAAAGGCGTCAGTATTATCTATCAGGGACTGGTTGAGAACGAAAAAGAGAAAATTACCGGCTTTGAGGATGATGAATTGCTCAAGTTATCAGCTATATTGCATCACCATCAGATTCCTTTGATGATCGAGGCTGATGGCTCGAAAAGAAAACCTTGTAAATTCCCTGCACTTCATGAGCCGAATATTCCCAAATTTGTTAATAAAGTTTGTGTGGTTATCGGGTTGTCAGCTATCGGAAAACCACTTACTGACGAATTCTTTCATCGCCCGGAGAAGATCGCAAAAGTTTTGAATATTTCAATGGGAGAAGAAATTACGACAGACCATATTTTTACTTTGTTATCGCATCCAAACGGCGGACTTAAAAACATTCCCGGTCACGCTGAAAAATTTCTATTTTTACATCAAGCTGACAGTTTAGAAAACCCTCATCAAGTCGATCAATTAGCCTCAGCACTAACTGGTTTTTTTGACCATGTTTTACTAAGTGAAATACGTGAAAACAAATTGGAAATTGGAGCACATTGGGGAAAAATTGGTTGTGTGATTTTGGCTGCCGGTTCAGGTTCGCGGTTTGGTGGCCCAAAGCAATTGGCGGTGTACCAAGACAAAACGTTTATTGAAAATGTGATTGAGACTGCGCAATCAATAAATTTTCAAAAGAGGGTGATTATTCTAGGCTCGTATTTTGATGAAGTCCTCCCAGTAGTCAATCAATATCAAATCGAGGTGATAAACAATCAAAATTGGAGAACTGGGCAATCGACTTCGGTGAAAATGGGGGTTGGGTATTTCAAGGATCAGTCCGTTGATGCGGTATTATTTCTACTGGTAGATCAACCACAGATCACCCCTAGTATGGTTAATAATGTTTTAAATTTATTTGCACATCAAAAAGGAGATATTATTGTGCATAGCTATAACAATCAATATCGTCACCCAATCTTATTTTCAAAAAACACATTTCAGGATTTAATGAATATTCAGGGTGATCAAGGCGGAAGACAGTTATTCGAACAATATTCCCCTCTAAAAATTAATCTATTGAATGATTATTTAGCGATGGATGTGGATACCGTCGATGATTTAAAGGATTTATCAGCAAATAAATAAAACAATGGAATACAAATGTTTCAATGTTGGTTATATAAATTAGATGTAGACCGGTTAGAAAAACGCTCATTGGCAAATGATGAATTGTCTTTGGATGCGTTTGTTTTATCATTACCAGAAGGGGTATATACCACGATGCGAACCGTTGGAAAAATTAGGATTTTCCAATTCAGGTATCACCTTAATCGTTTAATTGAAAGTTATTCCCTTTCCAAGGGTATATTCCCATTCGATATTAATAAAATTCGTCAACCACTATTTGTGATCATCAATGAATTTCCTGCAAAGGAATTAAGGATCAGAATACATATCCCCCTTAATAGTCCTGAAACGGTATATTTCCTTCTGGAAGAACTTACGACACCTCAAAAATCAGATTTTGAACAGGGAGTGAGTGTAAATACAAACCAACTATCCAGAAATAATCCAAAGGCCAAATTGACTTCGTTTATTCGAAAGTCTGAAAAAATTAAAAAATACTGTAAGGAAAATTTCCTGGAAGAATCACTTCTTATAAATTCAGAAAATCAATTATTGGAGGGACTATCCAGCAATTTTTTTGCAGTGCTCGATAATACAATTTATACCGCAGATAAAGAGGTATTAAGTGGTGCAACTCGGGATATCATCCTGGATGAAGCCAGAAAAGCTAATTTGGAATTAAATTATTGCCCGATCACCTACGATCAAATTAATGATATTGATGAGGCATTTATTTCAAGTACCAGCAGGGGGTTGTTACCGGTTATTAAGATTGATGATTTTAAAATTGCAAATGGAAAACCGGGAAAGATTTCAAAATTATTAATGGGTAGATTAAATGAAAGAATGCTTTTTGAATCAGAAAATATCATTTAATTTTCTTCATCATCCTCATCCAGAACCACTTGTTCAATTTCACCATCGATGTTTGGTTGATCCTCAAGGTCAATTTCCGGCATTTCAAGCTGACCATTCTCCATCATGGTGATTACTTTCATAGCATTCTCAAAATCTTCATTTTTTACATAAATATTTGCTGAACCTAACCCGCCGACGGTTAACCCCAAGGCTACACCAGCGCTCTCTTGATATGCTTTTGATTTGATATTAAACGATTCAAGTAAAATTTGAATTGATTTCGCATCTAATAGACCGTAACATCGATATAGCAATTTATATTCTTTCATATTTTCCCTTTGTTTTTCAGTCTTTCCATTCGATATTCTATCATTTCCTTCAGCAGCATTCTTTTATTTGAATTTACCTCATTATCCAATATTAACAAAGCCTTTTTACAACAATCAAATGCTAAAAAGTAGCTTTTATGCCTGTGTTCCAGAATTTTTGCCATTTCGATAAATGCTTCCACACTATCCAGATCTGCTGCAGCACGCCAGAGGTCCATAGCTTTATCAATCAGGTCTGATTTTTTATATAAATTTGCAAGGGAGAGCAGGGAAATTACTCGAATTGAATTGGGAAGTTTGGGCTGTTCCAGCGCTTTTAAATAATAATCAATCGCTTTTGAATAATTTCTGTTTTTATCAAATTGGCGCGCCAAAGAAAAATGTAATGTGTCGTACCTGGAAAAGTGATGTTCATTACCGTCAGAGACTTCATTGACGATACTGATTAATGCGGCCAGGGAAACAACATCCATTTTATTGTGGTAAAAAATACCATCCATATATTGAGTTTCTCCGGTTTTAAGAAAATCCTGATAAATAACCGGTGCTAAATAACCGGCAATTTCTTCCTCAGCCCTTTGAAAATTGAGAACCTTGGATTCGATACTTTTCAACGATCGATCTTCAAATTGATAACGGAATAGCATTCTTGCATATTTTAATAGATCGATCTGTTTTTTTTGGGCTATTGTTGTTGGAATTCGATGATATTTATATCTGAATTTGAGAATGGGAATATCAAAACTTATCCCATTATATGTAACGATATTTTCATGGAATGAGAAAAGATTTTCGAGATCCAATAACATGGCCTCTTCCTGATCTGGATGAACAAGAAAATATTGTCGCAGGATAAATTGATGATCCTCGAACCAGCCTACGCCCACCATAAATGCAAAAGTTCCGCCGGACGTTGACAATCCAGTTGTCTCAGTGTCCAGAAAAATGCATCTGTTTAAATTAAAGAGGTAATCTGAATCGGGCGTCGAAAATTCGGATTGTCTACCGAAAAATATTTCAAATGGAACCACGCCATGTTTGTAGTTTGATGAAAATTCATGCTGTGTGAAAAATACTTCCCCTAAAGAATTCGACTTTTTTATTCCGCTTAACGTTTTCGAGGGTTTCAGATTTTTGGTTTTAAAATCAATCAAATCCTTCTTGCCAAAATAGACCCCCAGCGATTGCAATTTCTTTCTATCTTCAGGATCCATGGATCGCTTCCCGCAATAATTCAAGCAATTGGATTGTTTCTTCTTTTCCACCGTATCCTTCATCCGAAACTGGACCAACACAAGAGGGACAACCGTGATGGCAACCACACTCTTTAACGTGTTTAATCATTTCAGGTAGAATCATAGGAAAATTATTATAAATCTCCTCGCTTAATCCAAGACCATATGAAATGTTATCGTATGTGAGAATTGCATTTGCATATCCGGTGATCTCGTTTTTTGAATCCAATATAACATCGATATCCTCAGGTCCGCACATGATAAATACAGGTGACAGGGTTTTTAACAAATAGGATAATCCTGACATGCCACTGCGAACTCGTACCTGAACTTCTGCCAACCTGTGGCATTTAGGGCATAAAGTTATCAGGTTGGCCGGGTTGTTGGCTGCTTCAATAGAATCAAATAATTTAATTGGCTTTTTATGATGAATATGATGAGCAGTTTTTTCTTCAGGAAGCCCGCAATGCTGGCAAGTGTAATTATCTCTCCTGCGGATTAAATCTTTATATCTTTTCCATTCAGGTCCGTAATCATTTTTTTGGTTCAGTAATAATTTATTGTCTATGATTTTAGTAGTGATCGAATCAGGTATGTAGAACCAGAATGCTTCAGTATCCAATACAATTTCAGGTAAATCTAACTTTCCTTCGGAAATTTTTTGATGGGTGTCCCAAAGTATTTCCTTATATCCTGTCACGGCCTGGGTTACTCTAATATTTCCGAAATGTAATTCCAACTGGTCAATAGATTTTGCCCTGGTTTGTTTAAGTATTTCGTAAGTTTTTTCTATCTTTGGTTCCGTATAATAATCTGCAGTTGATTCTTCCAGAAAAACTTCATTTGATTCAAAATCAACCTTATTGACATAATATTGTTCACCTAAATGCAAATAGATAGCATTTGGGTGAACCATCCATAAACTACTGGCGTAGTCAATTTCACCGATAATTCTTTCTGGTTTTTTTGTGTTATCAATCAATTTCATCGTATTGCCACTCAAATTCCGCAGGGAGATCTCGTTTTTAAAAGTTGATTGGTTGGAAATCATATATTTCTTATTGTTTTTGCGCGCAATACCAGTAGCAATTAATTGATCAATAAAGGGATAAATTTGATCCCATTTCAAATTACCAAAATTTTCTCCCTCCATCAGACTCAATTCATACAATGCAATTTTTAAGTGGTCCAATAATATATTGGGATTATCAGGGTTAATCAATGCTTTTTCAGGATTATTAATTAAAAGATATTCTGGACGTTTGATAATATATTGGTCGATTGGATTGGCACTGGCGATGAGAATTGCAAGAGAGTCTGATTGCTTTCTACCAGCTCTTCCGACTTGTTGTAATGTAGAACTGATGGATCCTGGATAGCCAGACAAAATGACACTTCTCAAACCGCCTATGTCGACACCTAATTCGAGAGCATTGGTGGCAAATAAAACATTTAGTTTGCCGGATCTGAAATCCTGTTCAAGTTTTCGCCTATCATTTGCTAGATAACCACTTCGATATGATGCTGAAAAAAATTCTTTTTGAAATCCACTTTGGAGATTAATATTTTTAAGACTTCTTTCAACTTGTTTCCTCGATCCTTGGAAAACCAGAGTTTGAATATCATTTTCTACTAATTCTTTAACAATTTGTAACGTTTCAAGGTTACTGCTTTTACGAATACCGAGTTCTTCATTGATGATCGGTGGGTTATAAAAAATGGTTTTTTTCTTTCCTTGCGGAGACCCATCATTTTCAATTAGTTCGAATTTCTCCTCAAGCAGTTTCTCTATGAACTCAATCGGGTTCCCAATTGTTGCAGAGGTACAAATAAAGATAGGCTTTTGGTGATACAAACTCAATATTCTCTTTAATCTTCTGACAACGTTTGCAACATGGGAACCAAAAATACCATGGTAAATGTGGGCTTCATCAAAAATTACGTACTTTAAATTTTCAAAGAAATTTTCCCACAAAAAATGATTGGGAAGGATGCCGATATGTAACATATCAGGATTCGTGAGGATTACTTGGGCATGTTTTCTTATCGGAGATCGAAGTTCTTTGGGTGTGTCACCATCGTAAACATTGATCATCTTCGAAATATTTTTATTTTGTGTGTTCTTGTTCGGAGAATTACCGATGAGATCATTGATGTGTTTGTATTGATCATGCGCAAGCGCTTTGGTTGGATACAAAAATAATGCATTAATATTTTCTTGGTTATAAATAGAATTGAGGACCGGTAAAATGTATGCTAAGGATTTACCACTGGCAGGGCCAGTGGTTAGTATCACATTTTTTTCTTCCTGGATCAATTTAACAGCGTCGTATTGATGAGAAAACAGAGATTTTATCCCGTTATCTCTGAGAGTGGTGATCAGATCTGGATGGATGGAAGAAGGTATTTCCTCAAAAAACCCTTGAAAAGTATTTCGTGTGTGAATGTGGGTTATATTAACAGAAATATCTTTTGAATTAATCCATTTATCGATGAAATTGCTGATAAGGATATCTTTTGACATATAATGGTTAGAAGATCTTTCAAACAAATTAAAAATTAATGGTTATCAAATGAATTTACTGAATCTTTTTTGGCTCGTTCCATTGAGTGTTGTCTTAAGTTATTTTATTAATCAACTTGCTGATACACTTCCGGTTATACGAAGGATCAGCTTATCGCCTATCTGTTCTGCATGCCAACAACCACTTAATCGCTCGGAATATCTGTTCTTCAGGAACTGCCCTCATTGTCATACAAAACCGCGAAAAAGAAGATTTATTTTACCAATTATTTTTATTATAACATATGTTCTATTATTAATATTTCCGCCAGAGTTTACTGGATTTTATATTGCGCTTATCATAGTAACTTATTTATATCTTGTTTTTATTATTGATATCGAGCATCGACTAATTCTTCATCCAATAAGCATTTTTGGTGCCATCCTCTTTGCAGTTATCGGGCTTTATCTTAATGGTTTTCAAAAGACAATTTTAGGTGGGGGATTAGGTTTTCTGTTAATGTATGCTCTTTATTTATTTGGTATTTTGTTTTCGAAATGGATCGCAAAAAGAAGGGGAGAGCCAATCGATGAGGTTGCATTAGGGTTTGGAGATGTCAATTTAACTGCCATACTTGGGTTATTATTTGGTTGGCCAAGAATTGCTGTTATATTATTTTTTGCAATATTTTTTGGGGGTATATTTGGCATTGGTTATCTGCTGGTATTAAAAGCACAAAAAAAATACGAGCTTTTTACCCCTATCCCATATGCACCTTTTTTGATTATTTCCGCTTTTATCTTGCTTTATATTTCTTCAGCATAATCAACCTACACTTTTTCTAGTTTTCTGGAAAATGTCTCATAATTATGCTCAAATTTCTTCTTCAATTCATTTGCAATTTGTGTATATGATGCTTTGTCTTTCCAGGTATTAATCGGATTGAGTATTTCATCAGGAACATCTTTACAATTTGTTGGAATCTTCAACCCAAAGGTAGGTTCAACCATAAGATTGTCCTCCTGGATTTGGTCTGATAACGCAGCCCGGATGAGTGCGCGCGTGATTGGTAAATTAATTCTTGATCCTATTCCATAAGGGCCACCTGACCAGCCTGTATTAACCAACCAAACATTAACTGAGTGCTTTTCAATTTTTTCTTTCAACATTTTTGCGTATAGGCTAGGATGTAAAGGTAGAAAGGGCGATCCAAAACAAGTCGAAAATGTTGCTTCCGGTTCTTTTCCTAAACCAACTTCAGTTCCAGCTAATTTTGCTGTGTAACCAGAAAGAAAGTAATACATAGCCTGATCAGGATCGAGTTTTGAGATAGGAGGCAATACACCAAAAGCGTCTGCGGACAAAAAGAAAATATTTTTAGGATGGCCAGCGTATCCTTCTTGAACATGATTTGGAACAAATTCGAGAGGATAGGCAGCTCTGGTATTTTCTGTTATGGAATTATCAGTAAAGTCTGGAATTTTTGTAACTTTATCGATAACAACATTTTCAAGGACAGAGCTAAAATGATTTGCTGCATCCCAAATAATTGGTTCAAATTTTTTATCCAGATTGATCGTTTTTGCATAACATCCGCCCTCAAAGTTAAATACTCCCGCTTCACTCCAACCATGTTCATCGTCACCAATTAAAAATCTGTCTCTGGCAGAAGACAAAGTGGTTTTCCCAGTCCCTGATAGACCAAAAAACAAAGCAACATCCTTTTCTTTGCCTACATTCGCTGAACAGTGCATTGGGAGTACATTTTTATGGGGTAAGAGGTAATTAAAAATGGAGAACATGGATTTCTTTATTTCACCGGCATAACCGGATGCAGCAATTAATACAATTTTTTGAGAAAAGTCTAATCCAATGAATGTTTCAGAAAAAGTACCATCTTCTTCGGGATTGACCTTGAAGCCTTCTGCTTGGATTAATGTAAACTCGGGGCTGAAGTTTGAATATTCCTTTTCTGAAGGCACAATTAAAAGGTTTCGAGAAAAAAGGCTATGCCAGGCGTTCTCTGTGATGATACGAATGGGCATTTTATAGTCTGGATGAGCCCCAATATACAAGTCCTGAACATAGATGTTTCGATTTTGGAAATAGGATCGAAACTTCATAAATATTTGGTTGAATTTTTCTTCTTCAATGGGTTTATTTAAGTCACCCCACCAGATCGGTAAATCTTCAGGTGGGGTATTACTAACGATAAACTTATCCTTTGGGGATCGCCCAGTATGAAAACCGGTGGATACACTTAATGCACCGCTATCAGTAAGATCCCCTTCATTATTTAAAATTGCGAGTTTGATCAGTTCAGCCGGTGATAAATTCCAAAATATATTGCCAAGATTAATGAAACCGAGATGTTTCATTTCTTTCACACCTGGTTTTTGTTGATCGGTCATTTTTTATTACCTCCCAAAATTTAATTCGTAATACCCAGCATCCTGGGGAACCAATACCAGAAAACACCATTGGCGGGTTTCCCCCTTACAGAGCTACTAATATCCATAATAGCAACCTGGGGATTATATTCCTGCGAAATTACTCCGTCAATCCATTCGGCTTCATTGATTGCATTGAATGCTGCGTGATAAAGATTAACCTGGTTAATTAGATCAACTTCAAATGATTTAGCAACAATGTTGCTATCAAGTTTATTAATGATATCGAAGTCATAACAAACTTCCTCCGCCATTATGCAACCGCGTTCAACACCTTTAAGGGACGGAAAATTTAAGCCAATCAGGATCTGCTTATCATATTCTGAATAGGTAGCAAATATTTCATTTTCCAGGTAAGATGCAAAAGTAGACTCGTAATTTTCGGCAACGTATTCAGATTCCACAAAATCCAATTGAGGTTCAATAACAAACCCATCCACTGCACTTAAAATGGTGTTATCAGATAGTTGCGATCCGTTCAGAGAAATAAAAATTTTATTTGGAAAACGGTTTTTTATATTATCAATATTCGAAAGGGTAGTGGATGTTACCATCTCAGATAGAGTCGCATAATTTTGGAATTTATACAAGTGCAGAACGTCTGTAGGATATATGACACCTTCAATATTCATATAATTAGCCAGGTCTGCTGAGTAGATGATAAATTCTGAGTACAGAGTCGAAAAATTTTGTTGCCAATTGGTAGCAAGATCTTCCTGAACGAATTGTTTAACAGCAATGGGAGACATTTCAATTTCTGGAGATAACCATATTTTAAGGTCTTGTTTTTGCGCCTTCTGAATCATCAATACCAGGTCTTTCCAAAGCGGATTTTGGCCGGTAACAGGTGTAAAAATCACAGGATTAAGTGATTGCAAAGTCCATTTTACTGGAATGACAATTGTATTGCCGTTCACTCCTAGAATATTTTTGTAAGCGTATTCTACATAAATGGGGGTGTTTACATTGTAATTATCAGAAAAAGAAAAACCTGCGATAAAATTTTCACCACGTACATTAATTTGTGGAGCCGTTAACGAGGGTGTTTCCGTCTCCTGATTCCAACCTTTCCATTGTGTTACTTTTACATTTAGTTGTTCGGGAAGACTGGTCGTATCAAATGAATACCCATTGACAGGGGCAGACGCATCGTCGGCTGATCCACAGGCATCATTTCTACATATACGATAATCAACTTTACTCACCAGATGATATGGCCCAAAAAGTTGGTATGTCCATTGGAAATCATTCTCCTGCCACATTTGTATCGGTGGAGACCAACCGAAGCTATTGAATTGGATAGAAATTTTATCCGTATCGGGAGTATTTTCGGGAACATTAACAATAAACTCAACGGGTTGAGTATCAGACGCAGTCCAACTTTTAATTACATCAGTAATAATGGTGTCTTTATCCGGGACAACTACTTTTCTAACAACGAAGTTATTCTCCGAATTAAGTTCAGCGTTCCAAAACCCATCTCCTAATGAATATTTGTATCGCAAATCTAATCCACTTGGCAAGCTCATAGAAATTGAATAGCTGCCATCTGAAAGTGCAGTCAATTTAGGTGCTCTGGCAGGAGCAATACTGGTGCCATTGTAAATATTTCCAAATACATTTCCCAGTTGATAGGTGTTGCCTAAAATACGGAGGGGGGCTTTCTCCGGGGTTTCAGCTGGTGGTATTACAACGAAAGTGATGTTTACAAACGCTGCTGCTTTCATTCCAACAAAAGCAGGGGTCGTCAATCCCTCAGCGATAATTGCTTCTTGTTGAAAAGGTTGATATTCCCCATCGGTGCTGATTAAGGTGAGATTGTGTTTCCCGGGTGGAAGGTTTTCCACTACAAAATTTCCCATGGAGTTGGTATAGGTATGCTCACCACCGACCACGACCAGAGCATTTGGAATAGGTGAATTGGTCTCAGAGTTTATTGCCTGACCGGAAACTCGGCCGTATGAATGTGCATATTGTTCGTCAGCCCAATTGGTAAGTTGATTATTTATTTCACCTGGTGAGATGACATATGCCACTCGATACTCAATAATTTGATTATCGGAATCAGTCTCATAAACCGGTAACCCATCATTCTTATAAAAACGGTACTTGATCAATGAAGGAATTTGGACAGGCAAAATTAACTGATAATGATTATCATCCACTTTCTCCATTACGTATCGAGTTGGGTTTAATTCAATTCCGGTAATATCATCCACCATTTCAAAAATGATTTCGTTTTGAATGGGTTTTGGAACCAAAAGCGTAATTTTATACTCGGTGTAAGGTAAATCCTGGTGATATTGATCGACTTTTTCATTAATATTTTCAAATGGAATTTCTTGAGAAAATTGGGAACAGCTGGTGAGAAGAAAACTAAGAATAACAGCGAGAGTAAAAAATTTTAAAAAGTATTCAAAATTATGTTTTTCCATCGTTTCCTCACTGATCTTTTGATAAATAAGCGTTTACCTTCTGATCCAATTCGTTCAATTGATTTGCGAGACTTCCCAGAACGCCATTCACGAACCTGGGTGTTGAATCTGAACCAAATGTTTTGGAGAGTTCAATTGCCTCGTTAATCGCGACCTTTATTGGGGTACATTTCGCGACTGCAAATTCCCATAATGCTATTCGCAAGATATTGCGATCAACAATTGCCAGCTGATCCATCGGCCATTCCGGAGCGTGAACCGCAATGAGTTCGTCTAAAAGGTGAATTAAAGGGATCACCCCCGAGACAATATCCGATGTAAATTTTACGAGGTTTGCTTCAAGGGGTTCTTCTTCCAATCGAAATTCTAAAGACGTAAATGGAGAATGCCCTGATACATCAAATTCATATAATACTTGTAATGCTATCCCGCGAGCTTTTGTGCGAGCCTTCATGAATTTAGTTTTCTATTGCATTGAGTTCGATGTCTTCAACATGAACATTGATCTTACCAACATCCATTCCGACCATTTCGGAAATTGCTCTGGAAACCTTCGCCTGGATATTGTGAGATACATCTCTCACATTGAAATTACGCTTCAAGATTACATATAAATCAGTATATACTACATCCTCGTCAACGCTTATTTTTACCCCTTCACTGACACCTCGCTTAAAAATGCGATTCATCTCTGAGGGTACTGTAGCCATTCTGCTGACACCATCCACAGAAAGCGTGGTTAATTTTGCTATCGTTACTAATACCTCGAGAGCAATGGTGGTCTTTCCAGGAGTGTTTGAAGTAGTTGTCATTTTTTCTCCATATTAAAGTACAAATTTATCATCCAATTATAACCTAAAGAGCATTGAGATCAATTTTGACAAAATATTACTTTTCCAGGATATGTTTCAAGAATTCAAAAGTTTTTCTGGCCATAAATTTAAAATCCTTATCCAGTAGTACACAATGGTCGGAGTTTTCCAATAACACCAATTCTTTCTGAGTAGAACTGATATTATTGTAAATCAATCGTGGTCCCTCAGGTGAAATTGTCCTATCAAATTTCCCCTGAAAAATAATTGCTGGTTGGTGGATGAGTTTTAGATTTTTCCTGGTTTTTTGTTGTAATAAGTACATTTGATAAGCTGCTCGTGTGGGATGTACTTTATATCCTTGCCAGGGAAATACATCTTTTTCCGGTTGCTCGTTGATGTTCTTTTTGGGGATTACTTTCTTAAAAAACCTTATGTATTTTGAATAGCCTAATTTGTCAACCATCAATGCCGGCGCATATAACATTATCCCCTGAATGTCTTTCATTAAAGCAGCTAAATAGCAGGTGATTACGCCGCCCATTGACTCACCACCCAAGAAAATTTTCTCATGACTGACTTTGCACTGCCGATAAACATCTGAAACTGCATCTATCCAGTCTTCCCAGGTTTGATTATTTAAATCTTCTGGCGTGGTACCATGCCCTGGTAATAACGGTGCAGCAACTGTATACCCATTACTGTTTAGAAATTCGGCAATCGGTCTGACTTCTACCGTCGTTGCAGTAAATCCGTGAATCAAAATCACACAAGCCCCATTAGACCCTTCAAGCATGAAGGATGTCCCGTCCATATCCGGATTTTGAATTATTGAATCTTCCATCATTCACCCTCCTAAATTATAGGTATGGTCGTTACAGCGTTTGGCATGAGTGCAATGGTGTGTGTATTCTCAGATGAAATGTAATTGAAAAATTTCTGAAGATCCACAACTGGTTCCATCATAAGTTTTTTTACAATTTCGTTAGCCATACTGGAATATAAAAATATTTTATACCTGGATTGTAATTTCGCCATTAAGTAAGCTTTGTGCTGACCAATCACAAAATTTTTATTCTCAAAATCACTTATCACTTCAGATGGATGTGAGAACTTGTTGACATATTGATAATACGCGTCACTTCCAGGACCTTCTCTACACTCTGCTATGAGAAGCATCGTTCCATTGTTATTTAAAATCTTGCCTGCATTTGACGTAGCTTTTTGGGATTGATAAAAATTGATATCCTTCGGATAGCCACCAGCAGATGCAACCACAATATCATATTTTTTATCAGTGGATACTGAAAACAGGCTGTCAATGATAGGTATGGCAAGTTGCATGACTTTCCCAGGCTGGTCAAAAAATACATGAAGTATTTCCAAATCTTTTGTTTGAATACAATTCAAAGCCAAATCAACACCTATCATGTCGCCAATTTCTTCTATATCCATGCGAACTTTATTTTTTTGATACTTGCAGGCGACACTATTGGCGTCCATTAATAAAGCATGGTTGTGGTTTATAGTTTCCTTGCCAGCCAGGCCAATGGAAACTGTTTTTACACCACCGGAATATCCAGCAAAATGGTGAGGTTCAATATTTCCCACACTAATTTTTATATCACATTGATAGTATGATCGATTGATCTGGATAGGGGTGCCAAAAGATGTTGTTCCAAGGTGAACCAGATCATCCTGGCAATTGTGTTGAATGAATGTGAAACTGCTCAGAATATCATTTTCCAGGTTTAGATATCGATAATCGTAATCTGGAACATGCGTTCCATTAGCAATGTAAAAATAAATGTTTTTTTGATGAATTCCGGAATTGATAAGTTCATTAATCAAAGGAGGAATTAGCCTGGAGTAGGGGACAGGTCTGGTTTTATCGTTGATTGCAATACCAATCACTAATTCTGAGCGTTTTTTATGGCTCTTGAATAATAAATCATGCATTGGTTGAAAATTAATTTCAATCATTGCAAGGGGTTTCTGGTTTTTAGCTCCAGAGGTAATGACATCAACGTGATGATCTCCAAAATCGATATTGATTAATCCCTGGCCATATTTTAGTGAATATTGCATGTTTACCAACTCACTTCATCGAGGAATTTCTGAAATTCAATCAAATATCCATTTGGATCATTGAGAAAGAAGTGATAAATTTTATATTTTGGGTTTATGGCAGGTGGGCTTATTATTAAGCCTGAATGCACTTTTAATAACTCGTAAACATGATCCACGTCATCTACAATCAATGTGACAATAATCTTTCCTTCAACAATATTGACAGTGCGTTCACAGAAACCAATATAACCATTTTCAGATGTTTTAAAAATGACACAATCTCCCTGGTCAATAAATAATTCCATGTTCAACAAATTTTTATAAAAGTGGGTGGTGGTTTGTAAATCATTTGTCGGTAAAAAAATAATTTGTTTTTGGATATCCATTTCAGACTCCTCTTAATTCATTTCCCATGCGTGCAAGTATTATATTGATGCTCCGTAAGGGGATTCGTTTTAATGATCATGGTTTCGATAAGATACATTATCATAACCAATATAACAGCCAATGTTGTTCCCTATTCAGTAATTTTCATGGTTCTTAGTTTCTATTGTTATTTATAATCGCAACTGCATTAAGTTCAAAAGTTATTATAAGCTTGGAATGCATACCTGGATTGATAAATTGGCAAGCTTATTTAACCCCCCTTTTTCAAACGATACAATTTATAGGAAAACCGTTCTACTCATTTTGTAACGTAAATTTTGTTTTATAATATTTCTATGCTTTCACTTGATATTGCAATAAAGAATTATTTACGGACGATTTCATTGGCAAGAAGTGAAAATACTCATCGAACTTATCAAAACGGGCTAAATGTATTTAAAAACTGCTTACAGAAGGTCCCAATTGATATTGAAGATGTATCCACTGACCAACTGACAGAAAAACACTTTGCTTTATTCATCAATGAATTAAAGACCTATTCCCCTACAACAGAAAGATTGTACATTACGGCTGTGGTTGGTTTCATTGAGTATCTTGTGTCTGAAAATTTAAGCAACATCAACATACAATCGGTTCGAATGCTGGTTAAAACGAGAGCCAGGATTCCCCGGCAGCGATTACCTCAATTTCCTAAATTAGATATTGAGACGTTATTAGATCAAATTTCAAATATTAATCTGATGCCTGCTGAAAATGTAACAGAAACCTTGATTAATTTTCGAGATAAAGCTTTTCTGATTTGCCTGGCTGATACAGGTCTACGGGTACATGAAGCCTGTAATTTACGGCGGGGAGATGTTGACTGGTTTGAAAAAAAAGCAATTGTCGTTGGAAAAGGTAATCGTGAAGCGATTGTACGCTTTTCTGATCGCAGTATTAGTGCAATCAAAGACTATTTAAAAGTAAGGTCTACAATTGATGGCTCCACTGGCGTTCCCCTGACTTCACTACCCCTTTTCGCTCGTCATGACAAAGGTGCCGGCAAAAAAATCAAACCGATCACCACTACCACGGGTCGAAATATCGTTTCCCAAAGAGTGGAACAGTATTTAGGGGAAGAAGCTCTTGGAACGATAACGCCCCACTCTTTCCGACATTATTACGTCACCAGAGTACTGCAATCATCAGGAAACCTGAAACTGGCCCAATCTCTTGCCAGGCATACCAATATTGCCATTACACAAAGATATGCACATATCAATGATGATGAGTTAGATAAAGGTTACAACGAAATTTTTGATCAATAATAAGATGAAATTAAATACGAAATTCACTCCCCTGACACACGGATATTCCTTCCCAAACCGATTTGAATTTACAGGATTTACCAAGATTGTGAAATTTGTAAAGAGCAAATTGATCTACGGGATGTGTGGCGGAATGGTTTTTACTGCTTTGGATTATTATTTTGACCAAAGAAAAATACCTGAATTCAAGGCAGTCAGGGAATTACCACTAAACTATACGAAATATTTATGGAAAAGGCAGACAGAAAGTGTCTCTCTGGCTGTTTTTGTACGAATTATTCAGTTTGCTTCCTTTACAAAATCACAAGCAATTCATAAATCGATCCAAGAAGAACTTCCTCTCATTCTTGATCGTGTCGAGGATGGTTTGCCTGCCCCCCTCGTAATCATTAGGTCAAGTCTATTCCAAAATCCGACCCATAATCACCAGGTACTGGTTATTGGCTTCGAAGAGAAAGCTGATCAGTTGGAATTGATCCTTTATGATCCCAATCATCCCAGAATACAGCCAAGCCTGGTTATTCGCCCGGCGCCTGCTTATTCGATCACCCAGTCGACGGGTGAACCCATAAGGGCTTTCTTCTTAAATCACTATACGTATCAATTTTCTTATGATCAAGGTTAAAATGATTAATTATACAAATTCATTGTGGTAAAGTTTTTCATTCACCACGCACATTAACCGCTCCTCTTTGGATAATGTTGACCTTGCCTGATCTCTAAGAATATTTACATTCGAGAAGAACTCCCGCATCATAACGACAAGCAGATACCTGCTTTCCGGACGCAAATAAATGCGACCATTTTCCCATTTTCCGAACGCACCGGATAGCCACATGAACATCATTTCCGGGAACAGTCCAATGACTAAGGGTACCTTGAAATCTTTTTGAAATTTCTCAGTATTGAGGGATAAATCAAACATCTCCATCAGGAATCGGTATCGTTTTTTGTCGTAATTACTAAACTGCCTGATTTTATATACAGGGAAAAATCCTGACTTTATCTTTTCTTCGTATTGTCGGAGAGAAAAGGTATTAACTAATAAATTACCATCCAGATAACTGAAAGATCCAGATCCAGTTCCAACATATTCTTCATATTGCACGATGTATTCATCCAGCATCGATAAATCTTTCCTTGAAAATGTCCAACCAGAGCTTGGTTTATACACTTCTGAAAGTTTCTCACTGATAATCTGGAAATATTTAAATTCCCGGGCATGATCCAGGTATCCGAGGGTTTTTT